>Ga0255334_1000018_pt1 | contig 262942 bp, 270 predicted proteins | sample EtOH5_35cm_T3_12_FD_202080 | JGI IMG/M metagenome (GOLD analysis project Ga0255334, IMG submission 202080) | Sandy soil microbial communities from University of British Columbia, Vancouver, Canada - EtOH5_35cm_T3_129 | ecosystem: Engineered > Artificial ecosystem > Sand microcosm >... | reverse complement strand
CCGCCAACGCCCTGCGCTGGAGCGTGGCGGAGATGGAGCGTCGCTACAAGCTGATGGCGAAGATGGGCGTGCGTAACCTGTCGGGCTTCAATGCCAAGGTCAAGGAAGCCCAGGACGCCGGTGAGCCGTTGACCGATCCGTTGTACAAGCGCGAAAGCATTCACGACGAAGCGCCACTGTTGACCAAGCTGCCGACCATCGTCGTGGTGGTGGACGAATTCGCCGACATGATGATGATCGTCGGCAAGAAGGTTGAAGAACTGATCGCCCGTATCGCCCAGAAGGCCCGTGCCGCCGGTATCCACTTGATCCTCGCGACCCAGCGTCCGTCGGTTGACGTGATCACCGGTCTGATCAAGGCCAACATTCCGACGCGTATGGCGTTCCAGGTGTCGAGCAAGATCGATTCGCGCACCATCATCGACCAGGGCGGCGCCGAGCAACTGCTGGGCCACGGTGACATGCTCTACATGCCGCCGGGCACCAGCCTGCCGATCCGTGTTCACGGTGCTTTTGTCTCCGATGACGAGGTTCACCGGGTGGTTGAGGCCTGGAAACTGCGCGGCGCACCGGAATACAACGACGAGATTCTCGCCGGTGTCGAAGAGCCCGGTAGTGGCTTTGAAGGCGGCAGCAGTGGCGACGAGGACAGTGAATCCGACGCGCTCTATGACGAAGCGGTGCAGTTCGTACTGGAAAGCCGTCGAGCGTCCATCTCTGCGGTTCAGCGCAAGCTGAAAATCGGCTACAACCGCGCCGCGCGCATGATCGAAGCCATGGAGATGGCCGGGGTCGTGACGTCCATGAACACCAACGGTTCGCGTGAAGTCCTGGCTCCGGGCCCGGTACGCGACTGAATTGATTGAAACGCGGTGGCGTAATGACGCGCCATCGCACCCCCACGAATGTTATGAGGACTCCCATGCGTCTTATCCGCATGCTGTTGCTGCCGGTTTTGGCTTTGACCACGCTCTCGGCCCACGCCGATGACAAGGACGTGGCGCGTCTGACCCAATTGCTGGAAAAATCCCAGACCCTGACCGCGCGTTTCTCCCAGTTGACCCTCGACGGCAGCGGCACCCAATTGCAGGAAACCGCGGGTGAAATGTCCTTGCAGCGTCCTGGCTTGTTTTACTGGCACACCAATGCGCCGGCCGAACAAACGATGGTCTCCGACGGCAAGAAGGTAACGTTGTGGGATCCGGACCTTGAGCAGGCCACCATCAAGAACCTCGATCAGCGCCTGACCCAGACCCCGGCGTTGCTGCTGTCCGGTGACGTGTCCAAGATCAGCCAGAGCTTCGACATCAGCGCCAAGGAAGCCGGTGGCGTGATCGACTTCACCTTGAAGCCGAAAACCAAGGACACTCTGTTCGACAGCCTGCGCCTGTCGTTCCGCAATGGCCTGGTCAATGACATGCAGATGATCGACAGCGTCGGTCAGCGCACCAACATCCTGTTCACCGGCGTGAAAGCCAACGAGCCGATTCCGGCGTCCAAGTTCAAGTTCGACATCCCTAAAGGGGCGGACGTGATTCAAGAGTAAGACGCAAAACCTGTGGGAGCGAGCTTTTGTGGCGAGGGGATTTATCCCCGTTGGGTCGCGAAGCGGCCCCAAAACCTGCTAGTGCGGTGTATCAGGAATACCGCATGCAATGGTTTCGCGACTGCTGTGCAGCCGAGCGGGGATAAATCCCCTCGCCACAGGTTTCCAGCAGGCTTAAGAGAGTTGTATTAACCCGAGGTTTCAACGCTAAGTGATGGACCTGTTTCGCAGTGCCCCGATAGCTCAGCCCTTGGCCGCCCGTTTGCGTGCGGCCAATCTGGACGAGTACGTCGGTCAGGAACACCTGCTCGCTCGCGGCAAGCCTTTGCGCGAAGCGCTGGAGCAGGGTGCCTTGCACTCGATGATTTTCTGGGGCCCGCCGGGTGTGGGCAAAACCACCCTGGCGCGGCTGCTGGCGGAAGTCTCGGATGCGCACTTCGAAACGGTTTCGGCGGTGCTGGCCGGCGTGAAGGAAATCCGTCAGGCGGTGGAAATCGCCAAGCAGCAGGCCGGGCAGTACGGCCGGCGGACCATCCTGTTCGTCGATGAAGTGCATCGCTTCAACAAGTCTCAGCAGGACGCGTTCCTGCCGTACGTTGAAGACGGCACGCTGATTTTCATTGGCGCAACCACTGAAAATCCCTCCTTCGAACTCAACAACGCGCTGCTCTCCCGAGCCCGCGTCTACGTGCTCAAAAGCCTCGACGAAGCGGCCCTGCGCAAACTGGTGCATCGCGCGCTGACTGAAGAGCGTGGCCTGGGCAAGCGGCAACTGACCCTCAGCGATGAAGGCTTCCAGATGCTGCTGTCGGCCGCCGATGGCGATGGCCGGCGTCTGCTCAACCTGCTGGAAAACGCCTCGGACCTGGCTGAAGACAACAGCGAGATCGGCGTCGACCTGCTGCAAAGCCTGCTCGGTGATACCCGTCGACGTTTCGACAAGGGCGGCGAAGCGTTTTACGATCAGATTTCCGCGCTGCATAAATCCGTGCGCGGCTCCAATCCCGACGGTGCACTGTACTGGTTCGCCCGAATGATCGACGGCGGTTGCGATCCGCTGTACCTGGCCCGGCGCGTGGTGCGCATGGCCAGCGAAGACATCGGCAACGCCGATCCCCGCGCCCTGAGCCTGTGCCTGGCGGCGTGGGAAGTGCAGGAGCGCCTCGGCAGTCCCGAAGGCGAGTTGGCGGTCGCCCAGGCCATCACCTATCTGGCTTGCGCGCCGAAAAGCAACGCGGTGTACATGGGTTTCAAAGCTGCCATGCGCAGCGCCACCGAACACGGTTCGCTGGAAGTGCCGCTGCACCTGCGCAACGCGCCGACCAAGCTGATGAAGCAACTGGGTTATGGCGACGAATACCGTTACGCCCACGATGAGCCGGACGCTTACGCCGCTGGCGAAGACTATTTCCCGGAAGAACTCGAGCCACAACCGTTCTATCAGCCGGTGCCGCGTGGCCTGGAGCTGAAGATCGGCGAGAAGCTCAATCACCTCGCGCAACTTGACCGTCTAAGCCCCCGGCAGCGGAGAAAATAGTGATTCCATTGATCGTTGCCGTTTCTGTGGGTGGTATCGCCGGAACGCTTTTGCGCTTTGCCACGGGTAACTGGATCAACGCTAATTGGCCGCGGCACTTCTATACCGCGACGCTGGCCGTTAATATCGTCGGCTGTTTGCTGATCGGCGTTCTATACGGTCTGTTTTTAATACGCCCGGAGGTGCCGTTTGAGGTGCGCGCCGGGTTGATGGTCGGCTTCCTCGGGGGGCTGACGACTTTTTCATCTTTTTCACTGGATACGGTGCGTCTGCTGGAAACCGGGCAAATACCGCTGGCTTTTGTCTATGCTGCCATCAGCGTATTCGGCGGACTGCTCGCTACCTGGGCTGGCCTGTCCTTGACCAAACTTTGATAACGAGAGACCGACATGCTCGATTCCAAACTGTTACGTAGCAACCTTCAGGACGTAGCGGACCGCCTGGCATCCCGTGGCTACACGCTGGATGTTGCGCGCATCGAAGCGCTGGAAGAACAGCGCAAGACCGTCCAGACCCGCACCGAAGCACTGCAGGCTGACCGTAATGCGCGCTCCAAATCCATCGGCCAGGCCAAGCAGCGCGGCGAAGACATCGCGCCGCTGATGGCCGACGTCGAGCGCATGGCGAACGAATTGAGCGCCGGTAAAGTCGAGCTGGACGCGATCCAGACCGATCTGGATTCGATCCTGCTCGGCATCCCGAACCTGCCGCATGAATCCGTGCCGATCGGTGATGACGAAGACGGTAACGTCGAAGTGCGCCGCTGGGGAACCCCGACCGCGTTCGATTTCCCGGTTCAGGACCATGTCGCCCTGGGCGAGAAATTTGGCTGGCTGGACTTCGAAACCGCCGCCAAGCTGTCCGGCGCCCGTTTCGCTCTGTTGCGCGGCCCGATTGCTCGCATGCACCGCGCCCTGGCGCAGTTCATGATCAACCTGCACACCAGCGAACACGGTTACGAAGAGGCCTACACGCCTTATCTGGTTCAAGCGCCGGCGTTGCAAGGCACGGGTCAGCTGCCGAAGTTCGAAGAAGACCTGTTCAAGATTGCTCGCGAAGGCGAAGCCGATCTGTACCTGATTCCGACCGCCGAAGTGTCGCTGACCAACATCGTCGCTGGTGAAATCGTCGATTCGAAACTGCTGCCGATCAAGTTCGTCGCCCACACGCCATGCTTTCGCAGTGAAGCCGGTGCGTCGGGTCGCGATACGCGCGGGATGATCCGTCAGCACCAGTTCGACAAAGTTGAAATGGTCCAGATCGTTGAGCCGTCGACCTCGATGGAAGCGCTGGAAGGCCTGACGGCCAACGCCGAAAAAGTCCTGCAATTGCTCGAACTGCCTTATCGCACTATTGCGCTGTGCACCGGCGACATGGGCTTCAGCGCGGTCAAGACTTACGACCTGGAAGTGTGGATCCCGAGCCAGGACAAATACCGCGAGATTTCGTCGTGCTCCAACTGCGGTGATTTCCAGGCCCGCCGTATGCAAGCGCGTTTCCGCAACCCGGAAACCGGCAAGCCTGAACTGGTTCACACCCTGAACGGTTCCGGCCTGGCGGTCGGTCGTACGCTGGTGGCGGTGCTGGAAAACTACCAGCAGGCCGACGGTTCGATCCGTGTGCCGGACGTGCTGAAACCGTACATGGGTGGCCTTGAGGTCATCGGCTAAATGGACTATCTGCCGCTGTTCCATAACCTTCGCGGCAGTCGTGTCTTGGTCGTCGGCGGGGGGGAGATTGCCTTGCGCAAATCCCGCCTGCTGGCCGAAGCCGGTGCGCTGCTGCGGGTGGTCGCACCTGAAATCGAACCGCAATTGCGCGAACTGGTTGCCGGCAGCGGTGGCGAGTGTCTGGTGCGAGGCTACGTTGAGTCGGACCTGGACGGTTGCGGGCTGATCATCGCCGCCACCGACGACGAACCGCTGAACGCGCAAGTCTCCGCCGATGCCCATCGGCGTTGCGTGCCGGTCAATGTGGTGGACGCGCCAGCCTTGTGCAGCGTGATCTTCCCGGCGATCGTCGACCGTTCTCCTTTGATCGTAGCGGTCTCCAGCGGCGGCGACGCGCCGGTGCTGGCGCGGTTGATCCGCGCCAAACTGGAAACCTGGATTCCTTCCACCTACGGTCAATTGGCCGGCCTGGCCGCGCGTTTTCGCAGCCAGGTCAAACACCTGTTCCCGGATGTGCAGCAGCGTCGGGCGTTCTGGGAAGATGTGTTCCAGGGCCCGATTGCCGACCGACAACTGGCCGGGCAGGGCGCCGAAGCCGAGCGCTTGATGCTGGCGAAAATTGCCGGTGAAGCACCGAATGCAACGGGCGAAGTCTATTTGGTGGGCGCCGGCCCGGGTGATCCCGACCTGCTGACCTTCCGTGCCTTGCGTCTGATGCAGCAAGCCGATGTGGTGCTGTATGACCGCTTGGTGGCACCGGCGATTCTGGATTTGTGCCGTCGCGATGCCGAGCGGGTTTACGTCGGCAAGCGTCGCGCCGATCACGCCGTGCCTCAGGATCAGATCAACCAGCAATTGGTGGATTTGGCCAAGCAAGGCAAGCGGGTCGTGCGATTGAAGGGCGGTGATCCGTTCATCTTCGGTCGCGGCGGTGAAGAGATCGAAGAACTGGCGGCCCATGGCATTCCGTTCCAGGTGGTGCCGGGTATCACCGCGGCCAGCGGTTGCGCGGCGTATGCCGGGATTCCGCTGACTCACCGTGATTACGCGCAGTCTGTGCGTTTTGTCACCGGGCACCTGAAGGACGGCTCCACCGATTTGCCGTGGGCCGACCTGGTCGCGCCAGCGCAAACCCTGGTGTTTTACATGGGGTTGGTGGGTTTGCCGATCATCTGCGAGCAGTTGATCAAGCATGGTCGCGCGGCGGATACGCCAGCGGCGTTGATCCAGCAGGGCACCACGGTCAATCAGCGGGTGTTTACTGGCACCTTGGCCGATTTGCCAAGTCTGGTGGCGGAGCATGAAGTGCATGCGCCGACGCTGGTGATCGTTGGGGAAGTGGTGCAATTACGCGAGAAACTGGCGTGGTTCGAGGGCGCGCAGGCGCAAGTCTGAACACCCCTAACTGATCGTTCCCACGCTCTGCGTGGGAATGCATCCCGTGACGCTCTGCGTCACATCCAAAGCGGAACGCGGAGCGTCCCTGGCGGCATTCCCACGCGGAGCGTGGGAACGATCATCTGTCAGGCTCTGCGCCAAACCCCTTTCCCGCTCAACCGCTCGCGATCATGCGGCGCTGTGAATGCCTGCGCCGGCCCTTTAGGCACGATCCCCGTCGGATTGATGGTCTTGTGGCTGCCGTAGTAGTGATTCTTGATGTGCTCGAAATCCACCGTCTCGGCAATCCCCGGCCACTGATAAATCTCTCGTAGCCAGTTCGACAGATTCGGATAATCGGCAATCCGCCGCAGGTTGCACTTGAAGTGCCCGTGATACACCGCGTCAAAGCGAATCAACGTGGTGAACAGCCGAATATCAGCTTCAGTCAGGTATTCGCCGGTCAGGTAGCGATTGGTGCCCAACAGCTGTTCCAGGCGATCCAGTTCGTTAAACACATCATCGAACGCCTCTTCATAAGCCTTCTGCGCCGTAGCAAACCCTGCGCGATACACGCCATTGTTCACCGCCGGATAAATCCGTTCGTTCAGCGCGTCGATCTCGCCCCGCAACGGCGCCGGGTAGAAATCCAGGTCATTACCCGTCAAATCATCGAAGGCGCCATTGAACATGCGGATGATCTCCGCCGATTCATTGTTGACGATGCGATTCTGCTGTTTGTCCCAAAGCACCGGCACGGTGACGCGGCCGGTGTAGTCGGCGGTATCGGCGGTGTAGCGCTGATGCATGAAATTGAAATGATCGAGCTTGTCCCCGGTCGATCCGAGGTTCTGGTCGAAGGTCCAGCCGTTTTCCAGCATCAACCAACTGACCACCGAGACGTCGATGAGGCTTTCGAGGCCTTTGAGTTTGCGCAGGATCAGCGTGCGGTGAGCCCATGGACAGGCGAGGGACACGTAGAGGTGATAACGACCGGCCTCGGCCGCAAAGCCACCGACACCGCTCGGGCCAGGTTTGCCGTCGGCGGTCAGCCAGTTGCGACGCTGCGCTTGTTCACGCTGGAACGTACCGTCCTTGCCGCTTTCGTACCACTGGTCATGCCAGCGACCTTCAACTAACAAACCCATGTTCAAGACTCCTCAACCAATAAGCGTTGGAGAGGAGTCTATTCGCATAGGTTCGATAAAAAAGCGCAAAGGTTGGGCGCTTATGATCGGTTAAATCGATTTGTCCCGCGCATCCCAATACTGTTGGGCAGTTTCGAAGGCGTGGTCGCGGGTTTGACCCAGGCCGCGCAAGGCCAGGGCCATGGTCGAGATCAGCGCCATTTGCGGATAGCTGTCGACCACGTCGCCACGCCACACGGCTTTCAAATGCTCAGGATCGAGGGTGGACGGTTTGACGTGGCGTTGTGCGGACAACTGCGGCCATTCCTCGTCCCAACTTTCGCCGCCTGTGGTGCCGTACAAGTGACTGTCGGCGTCCGGGTTGATCTCGATTTCGCCGCCGTCGCCTTTCACCACAATCGCGGTATCGCCGAGTAAACCGCTGGCATCGCGATGCACCGCCTGGTAACCGGGGTGGAAAATGCTTTGCAGGCCACAGCGGGCACTCAACGGGTTGAGAATCCGCGTCAGGGAATGGATCGGCGAGCGCAGGCCCAAGGTGTTGCGCAGGTCGATCATTCGTTGCAGCTGCGGTGCCCAATCCGCCAGCGGCATGAAGGCCAGACCGCCGTTATCCAGTGCGTCGCCGACCTGCTGCCAGTCGCGGCACAACGGGATCTTCAACTCATCCAGCAGTTGCTCGCTGTACAGCCGACCGGCCGTGTGTGCGCCGCCGCCATGCATGAAAATCCGCACACCGTTCTGCGCCAGACACTTGGCGGCCAACAGGTACCAAGGCAGATGGCGTTTCTTGCCGGCATACGTCGGCCAGTCCAGATCGACGGCCAGTGCCGGCGGATTCAACCGTTCACGCAACGCTTCGGTAAACCCCGCCATTTCCTCAGCGCTTTCTTCCTTGTGCCGCAACAGCATCAGGAACGCGCCGAGCTGGGTGTCCTCGACCTTATGGTCGAGTACCATGCCCATGGCTTCGCGGGCTTCTTCACGGGTCAAGTCGCGGGCGCCGCGTTTGCCCTTGCCGAGAATGCGCACGAACTGGGCGAACGGATGTTCGGCGGGTGTTTCGAGGGTCAGCGCTGGGTAGTCGGTCATAAGCAATTCGTCGGTTTGGGCAGGCCCGCCAGTTTCGCGGCGAGTTTGGCAGGGGTGCCTTTGAACAGTCGGTTCAGGTGCAGGCTGTTGCCCTTGTCCGGGCCCAGCTTCATTGCTGTGTACTTGATCAGCGGACGGGTGGCCGGCGACAGCTGGAATTCGGCGTAGAAGTTGCGCAGCAGTTCGAGGATTTCCCAGTGTTCGGGGCTCAACTCGATGTCTTCGGCGGCGGCCAGGGCGCTGGCCACTTCGCAGGACCAGTCGCTCAGTTCGACCAGGAAGCCGTCCTTGTCCAACTCGATGGCGCGTGCGCCGACCGTCAGGGATTTCATAGCCAACTGTTGACCTTGTCGTAGTGAATCGACAGCTCGACGAAGGCCGGGTAATCGATGGCCTTGGCCGTGTCAGGAATCTCCAGCGCACGAGCCTGGGCGTCTTCGGCCAGTACGAACAGTTTCAGAGGGCGGGCATTCAGCGAATTGAACGGCGCGGTGCCGGGTTGCAACGCATAAACCGCGTCGCCAGTCAGCAGCAGCGCATCGTCAGTGCCCATCAAGCACAAGCAACTGGTCAGGCGATCGTCGCCGAACGGGGAATGAGACAACACATGCAAAGTCGACATCAGAGGGTGATCACCTGGTCGTAACGGTCAATAAGTGCGGTGATTTCGTGGGCGGCCAGCACCTGCGCTTCTTCCAGCGACAAGCCGGCCGGGTTCAGACCCCGTTCCGCAACGCTGTCGCCACAGACAAACAGCTCGTCGACACCGAACATCGGCAAGGCTTGCAGGTTGGCGCTCAGGTCTTTCTGCTGGAGGGCCTTGGCGTCCTGTTTCGCGGCGAGCTGGAACACCCCGTCATCGAGAAACAGCAGGCCGATCGGCAGATCAAAGGCACCGCCGGCCAGCACGATGTCCAGCGCTTCCCGCGCACTCGGCCCGGACCAGGGCGCCTGACGGCTGATAATCAGCAAGGATTTAGCCATTTCACGCGCCTCCGAAACAGATCAGTCGGTCGGCGTCCTGCACCGCATCATGCAGCTGGCCCAGGCCAGACAATTCCCACGGCGCGCCCACCGCCACCGCTTGACGCTGATAGCGCCCGGCTTCTTCTTCGTTCAACACGCCACGACGCAGGGCGGCTGCGATACACACGACACCGTCCAGTTGATGCTCGGTGACGAAGTTGCGCCATTGCTTGGGCAAATCCTGTTCATCCTGCGGCGTGACCACGCTGCCGGAGGCGTTGTAGACGCCGTCCTGGTAGAAAAACAGCCGGACAATCTCATGCCCACCGGCCAGCGCAGCCTGAGCAAACAGCAGGGCGCGGCGCGAGGAGGGCGCATGGGCAGCGGAAAACAGCGCGATGGCGAACTTCATGACGGACTCGATCAGCAAAACTGCGGCCATGATAAAGCTTTATCGCGGGGGCGGCTAAATCGATGTTGTCTGTGCTGGCCCCATCGCGAGCAGGCTCGCTCCCACAGGTTTTGCGGTGAAGCTACAATCTTCGGCATCACCCAACCCCCTGTGGGAGCGAGCCTGCTCGCGATAGGGCCCACACAGGCCAAACAAGATTCAGCGCGGCATGTAGCCCAACTGCCAGCGCTGAGGGATTTTCAGCGACATCAACCCGACCACGCCGGCCAGCAGGCCGCTGACAAACAAGGCCCTGAGCCCCAAGTGATGTTCCAGCAAGGCGCCGAGTACCGCGCCGGCAAACATCCCCGTCCAGGGAATCAATTGCACGCGCCAACCGTTGCGCCGTTCGCCGAGCATCCAGCGTCCCAGCCCACGGCCAAAGCGCGACAGGGCGCCGGTGACGTAGGTCAGGCCGACCGGCAGGCCGTTCACTTCTTCCACGGCGGCATTGAGCATGCCCATGGCGATGATCGTCGCCAGTAGCGCTGGCAATTGTTCGTCGTAGGGCCAGGCAGCAGCGCCGCAGAGCAGCGTGGCGATGCACAGCAGCAAGGGCAGCGCCCGACGGCCGCCGAGGCGGCTGACGACAATCCCCAAGGCGTTGCCGACAACGAAGGTGCCGACGAGGATCATCAGGCGTAAGGTCAGGCCCAGGTCGCCGTCGCTGATAGCGACGGCGAGGCGGGTGGTGTTGCCGCTCATGAACGAAACGAAATCGCCGCTGGCCATGAAGCCGATGGCGTCGGTCATGCCGGCGAGCACCGAGAGGCTGGCCACCAGCGACATACCGATGCGACCGCGCCATTTGCGGGTATGCAGATGGCCCGGGCTGGCGCGGTCAGTTGAGAGGGATGGCAACATCAGCGAAGGTCGTCCTCAGGCAGCGACCGAAAGGGTCACTTACTCAATCCATATAACTCGCAATACTCCAGCCAGTCCATACCGGCCATCTCGGCCACTTCCTTGTGCACTTCCAGGCGCTGTGCCTGATAGTCCTCGGACGTCGCTGCGGTCAGTTGCAGCGTCAGCTCCCAGGCAAACAATCCCAGGCGCTCGGCCTCGGCTTCGAAGGCTTCATGCAAGCGTTCGTCGCGGTACTGCGCAGCGGTCTCGCCCTTGGCCTGAGCCAACAGCGGGTTGAGGTTGTCGAGTTCGACGCGCAGTTCAGGGCGCTCATCGAGAAACTTCTTCAGCGCTTGCTCGTGTTGTTGTTCGGTTGCCGCCATGGTCGCTCCTTGAGGCTGGATTACGAAGACTGCTTCTTGCTGGCCTTGGCCGCTGCTGCCAGGCACTCGAGGGCAAACTGCTCGGGGTACGTCATTTGAATTGGCGTGGTTTCACCTTTGACGGTTCTTTCGCCGTCGAGGATGTAACGAATCCGCTTGTCGGTAACGCCAATTCGCTTGGCAATCCAGGACGGCGTCTGACCGATCTGGCTGATCAGTTTGTCGGCATATTCAGCGGTCGGTTTGTAGTATTCGGCGTTGGGTGTCATGACCTTTCCAGAAAATGAGCCCGGAAAAACGGGCGATGCAGTGTTAATGGCGCGACAGGGTGCGCGAATCGTCACTCGGTGTCGCGGTATAAATGAAGTAAAGCAGAACGATACGCCGTGCCGCGGTGATACAGTCCGCTTTTTCTTGATGAGCGAACGCAATGCGAATTCTGATGGTGGCGCTGGCCGTAACGTTGCTGGCGGGATGCGCGGGCTCGGCGATGAACGACGCCCGCACTGGAACCCCGTACAAAACCCTGACGTCGGACAAACCGGAAAAAGTCGTCGCCCAGTGTGTGCAGTTTTCCTGGCAGGATGAGGCGGTGTTCGGTGTCGATGCTGGCGCGTATTTGCAGCCTGGCGAGAAGGGCGGCACGACCGTTTACACGCGCTCGGCGGAGTCCTTTGTGGACGTGAAAACTGACGCTTCCGCTACCGTGCTGAATTATTACGCGCAGCATGACGACTTTGTGGCCAAGCGCCGACTGGCGGCGTTGGCGACCTGCCTCTGATTTGTAGGAGCAAGGCTTGCCCGCGATGGCGTATTTACTGACAGACCGCGTTATCGTTCATCGCGAGCAAGCTTTGCTCCTACAAGGTCAGGTTTCGTTGATCAGGCGCTTCTGGAAAAAGAAGCGCTTGTGGCCTGGCGGGTAGTCGGCGATCTGGCCTAGCTCGTTGTAACCGAGCTTCCTGTAGAACTCCGGCGCCTGGAAGTCGAAGGTGTCGAGCCAGATTCCGATGCATTCCTTTTCCCGTGCCAGGTCTTCGGCCATCTGCATCAGCTGCGTGCCCATGCCCTGTCCCCGGGCCTGTTCAGGCAACGACAGCAATTCGATGAATAACCATCGGTAAAAGAACCTGCCATAGAGCCCGCCGAGGATTTCGTCGTTGTCATCGCGCACCAGCAAGGCAATCGGCTGCGAGTTCGCCTCTCCCGCCTGCGAGGCGTTATAGGCGCGCAACGGCGTGAGGATCGCTTCGCGGTCTTCATTCGTGGGGTTTTGCGACAACTCGATTCGCAGGGGCATGGCTATATCCTTATGGCATGGCGGTGAAATGGCAGCCTATCTCGATCGCGAGCCTGGTTCCATCCCCTGAGAACAAGTGGAACCGTCGTTATCGCGCAGATGTCTAGCCTAAACAGCGTCATTCCTGAACGCGGCCTATGAGGACAATCCGTGAATATTTTTGAAGCCTTGCGCGAAAGCCATGACCGCCAACGCACCTACGCCGATGCACTGATTCAGACCAGCGGCGACACTCCCGAGCGGGTCGAGGCTTACAAGCAGCTCAAGTCCGAACTTCAGGCCCACGCAACCGCTGAAGAGCGGCATTTCTACATCCCGCTGATGGAGTTCGATAACGGCGTCGACCTCAGCCGTCATGCCATTTCAGAACATCACGAGATGGACGAAATGATGGAAGAACTGGACGAGACCGAGATGTCCAGCCCGGCCTGGCTGGTCGCCGCGAAGAAGCTCGCCGAGAAGGTCAATCACCACCTGGAAGAGGAAGAGCAGAAGTTCTTCCAGATGGCCGGCAAGCTACTCGACGACAAACAGAAAGAGACGCTGGCGGGTCAGTATGAGAAGGAATACAAGGCTCAGCTGTCTTAGCGCCAGGCTTTCGTTTTCGCCTAAGATGTGCGCCTTCTGACGAAAAAAAAGGGATGCATTGCCATGTCGAACACAGCCGAGCGGGTCAACCTCATCGAGTCTCAGGTGTTGTCCCACGACTGGTACCTGCTCAAGAAAATCACCTTCGATTACCTGCGCAACAACGGCGAATGGCAACGCCAGACCCGCGAGGTCTACGACCGTGGCAATGGCGCGGCGATCTTGCTGTTCAACCGTGAAAAGAAAACCGTGGTGTTGACCCGGCAGTTCCGATTGCCGGTGTTCGTCAATGGCCACGATGGGTTGCTGATCGAAGTGGCGGCGGGGCTGCTCGAAGGTGCGGCGCCTGAAGAACGCATCCGCGAAGAGGCCGAGGAAGAGACCGGTTATCGCGTGCACCATGTGCACAAGGTGTTCGAGGCCTACATGAGCCCTGGCTCGGTGACCGAAAAGCTGCACTTCTTCATCGCTGAGTACGATGCCGCTTCCAAGGTCAGCGAGGGCGGCGGACTGGAGGAGGAGACGGAGGAGCTGGAAGTGCTGGAATGGAAATTCGACGACGCGCTTGAGGCGTTTTATCGCGGGGAAATCTGCGATGCGAAGACCATCATGTTGCTGCAGTATGCGGCGATGAAAAACATCTTCACCGCTTAAGCTGTGTCCCCTGTGGCGAGGGGGCTTGTCACGTCAGAACAAATCGCCTGTCCTGCCGGCCCCTGACCATTCGCATCCTTCCAGCGTCAGCAGCTGCTCCTTCGCCTCAAGTCCACCGGCAAATCCGGTGAGTTTCCCCGAAGCGCCAATCACCCGATGACACGGCGCAACAATCGAAATCGGGTTCTTGCCATTCGCGGCGCCCACTGCCCGAACCGCACTGGGGTTGCCGATCTGCCGGGCTATTTCGCTATAGCTGCGGGTCTCGCCAAACGGAATGGTCAGCAGCGCTGCCCAGACCTTCTTCTGAAATTCCGTCCCGGCAAAATCCAGATCCAGGTCGAAACGATTGCGCCTGCCCGCAAAGTATTCCCGCAGCTGCTGAGCGGTGCGCATCAGGATCGGATTATCCAGCGCCTCACTCATCGGCCCAAGCCGCACCCGGCCGGGCTTGTCGTTTTCCCAGAGGATGGCTGCCAGACGTGAGCCATTCGCGACCAGCTTCAACTCGCCCACCGGAGATGCGAGAGTGATGAAGGTGTAACTCATGCCGGTGGACTCCGTAAAGGTGCTGAGCAGAGGCCAAGCATACTGCCTCGACGGGGAGGCGCAATACGCAATCCCAGCCATACTTGCCTCTGCTCTTGAAGCCTTCCCTCTGTTTTTTGTACAGAGCCTAAAAACAAAAAGAGACCGACTCATGAAGTTCGAACCTTTTGCCAAATCGCTGATTGCGACCTCATTGGCGCTCAGCTGCCTCAGTGCTTACGCGGCCTCCGTGGCGCCGGTCGCGGCCGAAAACGGCATGGTTGTTACCGCCCAGCATCTGGCCAGTCACGTGGGCGTCGATGTGCTCAAGAACGGCGGTAACGCCGTCGACGCCGCGGTAGCGGTCGGTTATGCGCTGGCGGTGGTTTATCCCGCGGCGGGCAACCTGGGGGGCGGCGGTTTCATGACCATTCAGTTGGCGGACGGGCGCAAGACCTTCCTCGACTTCCGCGAAAAAGCCCCGCTGGCCGCTACTGCAAACATGTACCTCGACAAGGAGGGCAACGTCGTCCCTGACCTGAGCACCCGTGGCCATCTGGCCGTTGGCGTGCCGGGCACCGTGTCGGGCATGGAACTGGCGCTGAAGAAGTACGGCACCAAACCGCGCAAGGAAGTGATCGCCCCGGCCATCAAGCTCGCCGAAGACGGATTTGTGCTGGAGCAGGGCGATGTCGAATTGCTGGAATACGCCACTGACGTGTTCAAGAAGGACATCAAGGATTCCGGTGCGATCTTCCTGAGCAACGGCGAGCCGATGCAAGTCGGTCAGAAACTGGTGCAAAAAGACCTCGGCAAGACCCTGCGGGAAATCTCCGAGAACGGCGCCGACGGCTTCTATAAAGGCTGGGTGGCCGATGCCATCGTTACCTCCAGTCAGGCCAACAAAGGCATCATCACTCAGGCCGACCTCGACAAATACAAGACCCGCGAACTGGCCCCGATTGAATGCGATTACCGCGGCTACCATGTGGTCTCGGCACCGCCGCCCAGCTCTGGCGGCGTGGTGATTTGCGAGATCATGAACATTCTCGAAGGCTATCCGATGAAAGACCTGGGCTATCACTCGGCCCAGGGCATGCACTACCAGATCGAAGCGATGCGTCACGCCTACGTAGACCGCAACAGCTACCTGGGCGACCCGGATTTCGTGAAGAACCCGATCGCCCATCTGCTGGATAAAAACTACGCCACCAAAATCCGCACCGCCATAGATCCGCAAAAGGCCGGTGTGTCCCGCGAGCTCAAACCCGGCGTAGCGCCCCATGAAGGCAGCAACACCACCCATTACTCCATCGTCGACAAATGGGGCAACGCGGTCTCGGTGACCTACACCTTGAACGACTGGTTCGGCGCCGGCGTCATGGCCAGCAAAACCGGGGTCATCCTCAACGACGAAATGGATGACTTCACCTCGAAAATCGGCGTGCCGAACATGTACGGTCTGGTGCAAGGGGAGGCCAACGCCATCGCTCCCGGCAAGGCACCGCTGTCGTCCATGAGCCCGACCATCGTCACCAAGGACGGCAAAGTGGTGATGGTCGTCGGGACCCCCGGCGGCAGTCGTATCATCACCGCGACCTTACTGACTATGCTCAACGTGATCGACTACGGGATGAACATCCAGGAAGCGGTCGATGCACCGCGTTTCCACCAGCAGTGGTTGCCGGAAGAGACCAACCTGGAGACCTTCACTACCAGCCCTGATACGGTGAAGATGCTCGAAAGTTGGGGGCACAAGTTTGCCGGGCCACAGGATGCCAACCATGTGGCGGCGATTCTGGTCGGCGCGCCTTCGCTGGAAGGCAAACCGGTGGGCAAAAACCGCTTCTATGGGGCGAACGATCCACGTCGAAACAGCGGGTTGTCGCTCGGTTATTGAGGCAGATCCGAGGCCACCCAATTTCTTGAGGGTGGCCCCCGATCCCTAGACGTTAAAAGGGGAACGGATTCGATATTCGTTGCCGATTCACCGACCTATCAAGGAAGGAAGCTCATGGCTACCGCACTGCTGATCATCGATGTCCAGCGTGCCTTGTGCACTGGCGAATACGAATGTTTTGAGATCAAGCGCGTTATCGAGAACATCAACGGCCTCAGTGCCAAGGCTCGCGAAGCAGGCATCCCGGTCATCCTCATCCAGCACGAAGAACAGGGCGACCAGCTGCAATACGGTTCCGAAGGCTGGCAACTGGCCGAAAGCCTGAAGACGTCGCCGCAAGACCTTCGCGTGCGAAAAACCAATCGAGACTCGTTCTACCGGACCCACTTGCAAGCCCAATTGCAGGATTTGGGCGTCGACCGCCTGATCATCTGCGGGCTGCAAACCGACTATTGCGTCAACGCCACTGTCCGCCAGGCCCTGAAGCTGGGCTATGACGTCGTGCTCGCCGCCGACGCGCATTCCACTGTCGACAACGGCAACCTCGCCGCCGAAGACATCATCACCGAGCACAACGCAGACCTGGCGCACTTGACGGGGCCCGTGGCGCGGATCGACGTTATCCCGACCAGTGAAATCCGCGTCTGAAACTGCACGGCGATCAGCGACCTGGACAACAAGTAGCGAGTCACTCGTTGTCCGTCCCTTGTTGGCACTTAGCGAATAAAACTATTGAAAAAAAACTCTATACGCTTTAAACGGGAGGATCACTGGCACATTGTTTGCGTTCAGTAGGTGAGTATCGCCAGTTCTGGCTCTGGGAGCGCTGATGAGTTTTTGTCCATTGACACACTCCCCGCAGCAATCGAACGATTGCGACGTTGTCGCATCTCAACCAGACGGGAAGTGGGATACGGTCGCAATGGCCTGCGCTGGTAACGAGAACACCCTCGAACATTTACTGGATTCAGCGCGTAATTGGGCCCATACCACCGCGTGGGTGGTTTACCGCGCCGGCGAACAAATGCATTTGGTCGGGCAGGGCGACCCGAGGGTGCAGTGGCCGTCAATCGTTGCGAATGAAGAATTTGAAGCCTTTTGCCTGACCCGGCACCTGCACCGCTGGCCGACCGGCAGAGGCGAAACGGTGCTGGGTTGGCTACTCGCGCCAGCCAACAATGCCGCGGAGCCGGCGCTCGCCGAGTTTGCCCAGCGCCTGGGCATTGAGGTACAGACCAATACCCTGGCCCGTGCGCAGATTACTCAGCGTGTGTTGTATGAAATTACCTACCTGGCCAGTTCGACCCGCGACCGGTCAGTGTTTCTGGTGGGGGTTCACCAGCTGCTGGCTAGTCTGATCGACGCCGAGAACTTCTATCTCGCGCTGTATGACCCGCACAGTGGCAAGATTGACTACCCGTATTACGTCGACATCATCGACGTTGATGCCGTGGAGTCCCAGCATTACGAATACCTTGACCCTTCGCACTTGTCGTTGACCGGCCAGGTATTGACCAGTGGCCAGCCGTTGCTGATCGACGCCGCCGGCATTCTCGCGGCTCAGGCCGAGAATCGTTTCTACTGCGTGGGTGATCGTCCCGAGTTCTGGATGGGCGCACCGTTGAAAAATGCCTCGGATGACGTGTTTGGCATGCTTGCGATGCAGGTCTACGACGTTTCTCGTACTTACAGCGCTGAAGACCGCGCGTTGTTTCTGGTGGTGGCCCGCCACGTGGCCATGGCGCTGGACCGGATTCTGCACCGCGAGGATCTGGAAGAGACGGTGATGCGTCGCACCCTGGAGCTTTCAGCCGTCAACGATGCATTGAGGCAGGAAGTGGCAGAACGACAGCGCGCCGAACATCTGCAGAGCGCGCTGTTCCAGATCGCTGAACTGTCGAGCCAGCCTGGCGACATGGCTGAGTTGTTTCAAACGTTGCATGGCATCGTCGGTGATCTGCTGTTCGCGCGGAACTTCTACATTGCACTGTTCGACGACGCGACCAGTGAAGTGACCTTTCCGTATTACGTCGATGAGCGGCAGACAACCTGCCCGGAGGCGCGGCGTGGGCGCCGGGGCTTGACCGAGTACGTTATCCGTCAGCGCCGACCTTGTCTGATTGATGCAGGCGAAGCTGACCGATTGTCTGCGCACGGTGAAATCGCAATGGCCCATGAGTCTGTCAAAGCCTATTCCTGGCTGGGCATTCCATTGTTCGATGGCGATGTGGTGCGTGGCGTGCTGGCGGTGCAAAGTTATACCTCGCAGGTGCGCTATACCCTGCGGGACCAGGAACTGCTGACGTTCGTGTCGCGGCACATCGACACCGCGTTGTCGCGACGCACCGCCGCCGAAGCGATCCATGCTGCCAACCTCATGCTGGAAGCCCGGGTGCAGAACCGCACTCGCGAGCTCGATCACGCCAATGCCAAGTTGCAACACGAAAACTCCCACGATGCGCTGACCGGGCTACCGAATCGTACCTACCTGCAACAGCGCCTCAATCTGGCCTGGTCGCGGTTCGGCAGCGAAGGCGGGCACCTGGCGGTGATGTTCATCGACCTCGACCGTTTCAAAATGGTGAACGACAGCCTCGGCCATCATTTTGGCGACCTGCTGCTGATGCAGGCCGCCCACCGTTTACGCGGGTGTCTGCGCGACACCGACATGCTGGCGCGCCTGGGCGGCGATGAGTTTTCAGTGCTCGTCCCCGAGGCGCCGCTGGACGTGGTGATCGAAATCGCCGAACGGATCCTGGTGGCGTTCGACCTGCCGTTTTCCATCAATGGTCATGAAGTGTTTTCGTCCTGCAGTATCGGTATTGTCAGCGCCGACAGTCAGTTCCATCACGAACCAGCCGACTTGCTGCGCGACGCCGATGCGGCGATGTACCGGGTCAAGAGTGCCGGGCGTGACAGCTACGCGGTGTTCAATCAGGAAGTGCGCCGTGAGGTCTCGGACCAGGTTGAGCGGGAAGGGGCATTGCGCAACGCGCTCAAACGTACCGACGAACTGCTGCCGTATTTCCAGCCGATTGTCAGCGTCGAAAGCGGCGAACTGTTGGCCCTTGAAGCGCTGATCCGCTGGCATCAACCGGGCGGCCGGGTGATCGCGCCGGGCGAGTTTTTGCCGGATGTCGAAGGTTTGCGTCTGATCGGTCGACTGGACCTGTACATGCTCAACAGCATTGCTGTGATCCTCGCACAGCCCCAGCACGCCAATTGGCCTGCGGTGCACGTCAATTGCTCCAGTTACAGCATGGCGCGTCCGGACTTCGCCAGCGATGTGCTTGCGCTGTTGGCCCGGCACCGGGTCGAGCCATCACGGATCTGCCTGGAGTTGACCGAAGGTGCGCTGGTGGCTGAGCCCGCCATTGCGCGACTGACCATGCAGCAATTGGCCGACAACGGCATGTCGGTGGTACTCGATGACTTCGGTGCAGGATTTTCATCCCTGAGCTATGTGCATCAATACCGCTTCAGCGGCTTGAAGATCGACAAGTCGTTCATCCTCGAACTGACCACCAGTCCACGCAGTCGCGCGATCGTCCGGGCGATTGTGCGGATGGCCGAATCGCTGGACCTCAGCGTGGTGGCCGAAGGGGTCGAAGATGAAGCGACACTGGTCTTGCTGCGCGAGATGGGTGCAGGGCAGGCCCAGGGTTATTATTTTGCCAAGCCGATGAGTTTGGAGGCGTTGTTGGAAACTTCGCTGGTCGGGCGCTAAAGCCACGTATTAACCACTCGCCGATCCAGCTCCTCCCAATCCGCCATGCCCAACACCCGCGTGGTGTTCAACCCGCGCAAATACCCCCGCAACTGATTGGCAGTGGCCCGCGCAAGCTCCGGGTCGGGTGCGTTTTCGCACAACAGTACGGTTTCGTACTGGATCAGGTACTCGGCCACCCGCTCACGGAAGTCGGGCAAAACGGCGTCGCGGATCAGGTCAAAAGTTCTCAAGTAGAGATCCTCATTAATTATTTCCAGTCGTGATTGAGTGTGAATCCGTCTACACGGCGCACAACTATCGCTAGAAGTAATAGTGACCATTACGAAACGCAAGTTCTTCTTTGTTGGCAATCGGCGGAAAATCGCCCCCATCGAACTTTACTCTCGGGATGAGACCGATGCGTCCTTTATTCGCGCCCGCCATGGCGTTTGCCTCTTTGTTGCTCGCCGGTTGTGCCTCCGCGCCGAACGATCCGACCCTGACCTTGCAGACCAACAAGAGCCCTGCGCAATTCGCCGACTGCGTCGTACCGAAATTGCAGGGCAAAGCGTTGAACCCGACTGTCTCGCAGACCCAGCGCAGCTACCGGATCGTGGTGCCGAGCAAAGTCTCGGCGGACAACGTGCTGGAAGCCTACAAGGCCGGGAGCGGCGGCAAGGTGTTCATCTACGAGCGGCATTTGCTGGCCTCGAACTTCCTGCCTTCGAGTTTTGAGCGCGCCGCACAGGATTGCATCTGACTCCGCCCGTAAACGCTTTTCATCGAGCTCCTTTGGTTGGCCGCAACCAACCAATTTTTTGCCCCGCACCACTTTCGGTTGCGGGGTTTTTTTTGTGCTGGCTGATGCGAGTCATGGCCCTGGTCATATAAATTTGAAATGCACGGCGTTGCTCGACAGAATCGCGTCCCGATCTGGCCAACGGTGCCGGACGTTCGTGGTGAAAAGGAACTGCAGTTGAACGAACAGACATTGTCCCAGCGCCTGGAGCGCGTGGCGGCGCATGTGCCCGCAGATGCGCGCCTGGCCGATATCGGCTCGGATCACGGCTACCTGCCGGTGGCGTTGATGCGCCGTGGCGCCATCGCGGCGGCGGTGGCCGGCGAGGTGGCCTTGACGCCGTTTCACTCGGCCGAACGCACCGTGCGCGAAAACGGCCTGGACCAGCGGATCAGCGTGCGTCTGGCCAGTGGCCTGGCGGCGATCGAGCCGGGAGACGGGATCACCGCGATCAGTATCTGCGGCATGGGCGGCGAGACGATCCGCGACATCCTCGACAGCGGCAAGGCGCGCCTGAGCGGCCAGGAGCGCCTGATTCTGCAGCCCAACGGCGGCGAGCAGCCACTGCGCCAATGGCTGATGGAGAATGGCTACCGCATCCTTTGCGAGGAACTGCTGCGGGAAAATCGCTTCGACTACGAAATCATCGTCGCCGAGCGCGCCGGGCCGGTGATGTACACCGCCGAGGAGCTTTACTTCGGCCCGCTGCAGATGCAGGCGCGCAGCCCGGCGTTCCTGATCAAGTGGCAGCGCATCCTGCGCGAGAAGCAGAAGACCCTGACCCAATTCGCCCATGCGCGGCAGGCCGTGCCCGAGGAGAAAGTGCAAGACATCGCCCGGCAGGCCCGGTGGATCACCGAACTGCTGGCTTGAGGCTGATCCAGGGTTTGTGAGGCGCTTTTCCCGCAGCCGATCCGATGCGCTCGGTTATCGGTTCAGCAGAGGTGCCAGCAGGGCACACATGCCGCGCCAGTGCGAACCCTCCCAGTAAATCCGTTGGCAGGCGTCGCAGCGCAGGAAGTGCGAATAGAGGGCGCCCACGCGTGGCGGCACCTGCAACCGGGCCAGTTCCGGGCTGATCTCGTGCAGCGGCAGGTTGCAATGAAGGCACAGGCTGAATGGCCGCGCGCTACGCGCCAGGTCGAGGCGTTCGTACAATTCGCGCAGCTGCAGCGACGGTTTCAGGGCATGCACGTAACAGCCGTGGCTGATGATCCGCCGCTTGAGCAGTTCGCGGTCGCGAGTCAGTACGATGCGTCCTTGCTGCGCAGCGATCTCGGCGATCTCGCCATCCTCGAAGCCATTGTCGTAGAGGGTGTCGAAGCCGCTCATGCGCAGCAGGCTGGCCAGCCCGCCCAGGTGCGCATCAGCGACGAAGCGCAGCACCCGTAAAGGTTGCGCACGAACCTTGAGCAGCGGGCTGATGTCCAGCGCTTCGAACTTGGGATACACCGCCAGCCGGTCACCGTCGAAGATCATCCGCTCCAGGCCCACCGACTCGCCGTTGAGCAGCACCAGCTCGACCTCCGTGTGCGGGATCCCGAGCGCCTCGATCATGTGCTTGACCGTCGCCCCTCGCGCGCACTCGCAGGTGAAGGACTGCCGCCGCCGTTCGGCCGGCAGGAAATCGTTGAGCTCCTCGTAGAAGCGGAAGGTTGCACGAGTCATGTTGAACAGTATGGCAGGGCGGCGGGATGAGCGAGTCTGGATTCCCGTGGCTTCGCACTAGCGACGATAGTAGCGGTGATCGTCCTCGTAGCGGTGCCGCATGGCCCGATCCTGGTGGCGCTCCCAATCACGACGTTCAGCTTCTCGGCGGGCTTGCTCTCTACGCCAATTATCTCTGCGCCAGTCGTCTCGGCGCCAATCGTCTCGGCGATTGTGCCAGCGGCCGTCATGCCAGTATCGGTCGTCATGGGCAAGCAACGACCCTGGCTGCTTGCCGGCCATACTGGCCAAGGTCGGCCAAGGGTTGCCGGCGGCCTGGACAGGAGCCTGAACGGCTGCGACTTCAGTAGGGAAAACAGGGGTTGAGGTCTTCATCTGTGTTGCTGATGCCGAGCCAACTGCCGCGAACGCGAACAGGGCGAAGAGCACCATCCGTGGGTCATGGAATTTCATGAGAGAAGGCAACCTCTGATTGACAATTGGACGTGTGGCCATCTAGCTGCGGGAAGCCTGCGGGTTCGCGCTTACCGAACGAATGTGCCTATCCACATAGACAGATTAATAGGGAAAAGTTCTAGGGAGCCGCTGCTTAAATAGCCAATGGCCTCAGTGTTCGGCCCCCTTTGAGGTTTGTTATCTCGATGTCCCTTCTGCAGTGTTCAGAAGGTCTCCAGCCCGTGCTGTTACATCACGATGGGCATCGGCCAGATCGCTTGAACAACGCACTGAGGACGCGCTGTCCGTATAAGCCGACGCCAAGACCTGACACGATGAAAACGACTGCAACGATTTTGTTAAGTGACAGGGGCTCATTAAAAATCATGACTGAGCCGAGCAGGCCGAATACCGGCACCAATAACGACAATGGCGCGACGGTAGACACTGGATATCGTTTCAGAAGTGAATTCCACACCCAGTAGCCGAACAGTGTATTGGGGTATACCTGGAACAGGATCGACAGGACGGCGCGGTAGTCGAGTTGATTCAGCAATGCGCTGTAACCCGTCGAGCCGTTAACAGCGTAATCAAGCGCGAAAAGAGGGATGGGCGAAAACGCGCTGGACCACACCAGGAAAGCGAAGACCTGGGTGGTCTTGGCCTTTTTGTTGATCACGTTGGCCACACTCCAGGCGACCGCTCCCAGCAGCACCAGGATCAGCCCGGCCGTCGTTACTGTCCCATCAACAATCGAGATGATGCTCAACAAGCCACAGGAGGCGATACCTATACCCGCAAGTTGGTAGCGGGAAATCGCTTCCTTGAAAATCCATGAGCCCAGCAGGATGGTGAAAAACGCGCTGAACTGAAGCACCAACGAAGCGATGCCTGCTGAAAGACCAGACTTGATGCCAAGGTTAACGATGCCCCAAAGTCCGATACCGAAGACCAGACCGTAACCAATGATGTAGCGCCACTGCACATCAGGTTTCGGAATGAAAAAGATCGCTGGAAGTGCGCAAAGCGTGAAGCGAATGCCAGCAAGAATGAGCGGGTCAACGGTGGTGAGGCCCAGTTTGATAACCGAGAAATTCACGCCCCATATGGCAGTAATCAAGATTGCGAGTAGCAGGTGCCCGGCTTTCATACTGATCTTCCTTGAATGGTCGTTGAGAAATGTCTTGTGAGAACCCACAGCGCCAAAGCTGTAGCGCTGATCAAGGCGCCCAGCAGGCTTACTGCCATCCAGCCCCAGAGCGCATAAACCTGGGTCGCGGCTGCCGCCCCCAGCGCGCTACCGACCGAGTAGAAGCACATGTATGCGCCGACCATGCGACTTTGGGCGTCGGGTCGAGCAGCAAAAATGAGGCTCTGGTTGGTGACGTGTACTGCTTGCACCGCGAAGTCGAGCAAGACCACTCCGCAGAGCAGTGCTATCAGGGACGTCTCGGCAAAAGTGATGGGCAACCAGGAAAGCGTCAGGAGCCCCAGCGAAATGCCGGTGACTCTTTGTCCCAAACCTTGATCGGCCCAGCGACCGGCTCTTCTGGCAGCAAGGGCACCGGCGACGCCAGCCAAGCCGAACATGCCGATGGCAGTGTGTGAAAGCGACAGCGGCGGAGCGCTCAACGGCAGCACCATGGATGTCCATAGCACGGAAAAAGCGGCAAAGATCAGTAAGGCCAACAGGCCCCTGATACGCAAAACCGGCTCGGTCATGAACAGCTTGAAGAACGACCGGATGAGAGCTTGGTAGGCGTGTTGATTGCGCGGCGACACTGCGGCAGGAAGCAATTTCCAGAGCACCGCCGCGATGGTCAGCATCAATCCTGATGAAACGAAATAAACGGCGCGCCAGCCCGCTAGATCTGCGATCAGCCCAGAGGTAAACCGCGCCAGAAGAATGCCCAGGACAACTCCGCTGGTTACGGTTCCCACTGCCTGTCCACGTTGTGATGGCGTTGCCAACACGGCGGCATATGCCACAAGCACCTGAACGACCACTGCCAGTAAGCCCATCATGCTCATGGCTCCCAGCAGGGCCAGCCATTGCTGTGATGCGCCGACTGCCGCCAGCGCAATTGCAGACAGCGTCACTTGAGTCAAAATCAGCCGTTTACGGTTGACCATATCGCCCAGCGGTACGATGAACAGCAACCCCAGCGCGTATCCAACCTGAGTGGCCGTCACCACGACCCCGATCAATCCTGAGGTGACGCCCAGGCTCTCAGCCATTGAGGCGAGCAAGGGTTGGGCAAAATAAACGTTGGCTACTGCAAGTGCGCAGGTGACGGAAAACAATAACGTGAGCGAGGAAGAAAGCCCCGGAGACCGGTCGACCCTGCTGCTTTCTCCGATATCCGTATGCGGCAATCCCGAAGGCCGCCTGGAGAAACGTTCGGTGGTTGAGTCGGCATCTGCTGTCATGCACGCCTCCATGGCGTTAAACTGGTTTCAATTAAGAACTGGTTTTAATTATTGCTGAGCCAGGTTTCAATTTGCAACCACATTGATCCAGATTTATCGACAGACTTGGCACCCTTATTCAAAAGGTAAATACGATGGTCAAAGGCGCTTCACCGCAAAGCAGCGAATGCCCGGTAGCAAGAACACTGGAGGCAATTGGGGATCGCTGGTCGCTCATGATTATCCGCGACGCATTTGACGACATTCGCCGATTCAGCGAGTTTCAAAAGAGCTTGGGCGTGGCCAAAAATATTCTGGCATCGCGACTAAAAACGTTGGTTGAAGTCGGTGTATTCGACGTTCGACCGGCGTCGGATGGAAGCGCCTACAAGGAGTACGTCCTAACGGACAAAGGACGGGAGATCTTTCCGGTTGTGGTCAGTATGAGGCAGTGGGGCGAACGCTTCCTGTTCAAGCCGCAAGAGACACGTTCTGTGCTGTTGGACAACGAATCCGGACAGTCTCTGATGCCAATTGATGTTCGCTCATCAAGCGGTCGAAAACTTGGACCGTCTGACTGCCACAGAGTGAGACTTGTTGCCGGCGGGGCGTGAATCGACAGCCGTTTTCAACCGGTCGCGCCGAAGATAGTCTGGATCGAATCTAACCTCTGACTTGCCAGGGGCGCGTCCGAACGAAATGTTGATTGGCAGGACCAGGCCTGAATTCATCCCTCTATTTGAGTATTCAGGCGCCGTAACAAGCGGCTATCACAATGAGTGCGAGAAAACAGACCAACTGCACGCAAAAGAAGGTAAATCGAACCGCCACGAACGTATCGGTTTGCACATGGGATACGTGAACCAGCGACTGGCACACACGAGCGATCAGTACGATGATGGACAAGTAGTTCACCGCAAGGCCGTCGACACCCAGGGCTGAAATCACCAACACGATGACGCCAAAGACAGGCAGATTCTCCACACAGTTCGCGTGTGCTCGTGTCCCGCGCCGATACCAATCCTCGCCTTCGAGCTGATCGCTTCGGAAAGAAGCAATCGGAACACTCGAGAACAAGATTCTGACCCAGCGATACACCCCGACGGTTGCCATCAACAACAGTAAAGTCCAGGTTGCAAATCCAAGCAGCATCCACATCGGAATCGTCATGGCTGCCATCCTCAATCAATCATTTTCAGTACGTCATCCCAGCGTTGTGCGACCGACGCGCGGTCGGTCGCCACCTGTCGATCAATTGCTCATGATGGGTGCCAGTGCGGTTTGAATCCTGGACATCTGTGCAGGTGTTGTCATGCGCGTAAGCAGCTGGCCAAAGTGTGGGTGCTGCACGCCCGAGATGATGTATTGCCAGCGGTAGGCGCTTAGCACGCAGGCGTTGATTTGGGCTGTCTCATCGACACTGAACGATCGTGACGCATTTCGAATGAAGTAGTCGGCATCGGATGCCGATTGTGCCTGCAGGATGGCGTCGACGGCGGCCACCAGCGCAATCAGATCGGTCACTGCCTGGTCGCGGTCGGCCGGGGACAGTTTCGTGTGCTCCGCCTCCCACTCCAGTTCATCGAGTACGACGTGCCGGCTTTCATCCTTCCAGTGAAATTTGAAGACATCCTTGAAGAGTGGGCACAACTCCTCGCGCGGGGCGATGCTTTGCACGTAGTGCGTCTGAACAAACAGCTCGATATGGCAGGTCAGTGCCAGCACTGACCAGGTACTGGCCGCCAGTACCGCGCGCGCCACATCGTTTGGATCGGCAACCTGACGATATCCCGCCGGCAAGTGCGTACTAATCATCGTCTCAATGCGCCGGAACAGTTCCTGATGCTTGATCTCGTCGTTGGAAAAGCGCACCAGCGCTTCGAGTGCGAGCTGATCGTCAAACACATGGGCCCGGCCTTGATCGAGCATTTTGGCACTGATAAAACGCTCGACCAGGCCAAAGATATACGCATAGGTTCGGCCCTGAATCTGGCTGAGCAGGCGCGCCTCGTCCGCGGTGAGAAAGGTCAGGCGGTCGATCCGCGATAGTCCGTCGGGCAAGAATTTTCGCGAGAAGTCGAAGCTACGGTCCTGTAGCAAATCGCGATCGATCTGCCATTCCGCTTTCTTCGATGATCTGACGATTTGAGCATAACGGTCGGCGTTGCCTGAATCTGAGCGGGGTAGGGTAGCTGCGGTGTTCATATTGATCTCCGGCTGGAATGGGCCATTTACGGTTAACGCGGGGGGCAATGACCATTGGTGAAGTGTCTGGGGAGCGTCTCGATCACTGAGTCCACGTTGGTGCTAATCTAGGCCTCGCAGTTCAGGCGGCGAATGACCAGTGCGCCTGATTACATGCTCCGGACTCCGGAAAGGAGGGCTGGCAATTGTTGGATGCGCTTTCTGATGTCTTGCGTGTGGTTCGGCTGTCTGGAGGGGTCTTCCTCGAGGCGGAGCTCACTGCGCCCTGGTGCATCAGCGGAAGAATCTCTGCAGACGATTGCAAACCGTTCCTGGCGGCACCTCGACATGTCATTGCGTCGCATTTTGTCGCGGCGGGGCACATGCAGTTGCGAATCGACGATGGCGCCACCCTCGACGTGCGGGCAGGCGAACTCATTCTGCTGCCTCGCAATGACGTTCATACTTTTGGCAGTGATCTGAGCATTGCGCCCATGTCGGCGCGCGAAGTTATTCAGCCGCCGGAAGTCGGCGGCATCTCACGAATCAAGTACGGCGGGGGCGGCGAGACCACACAGCTACTGTGCGGATTCCTCGGCTCTGAAACACCGTTCAGTCCGTTGCTTTCGTCGCTGCCATCTTTATTGAAGCTAGATGTCCGCACGACGGCTTCGGGGGCCTGGATTGAAAGCTCATTCCGTTTCGCTGTCAGTGAGATCGCGGCGGGGCGCGTCGGCTCGACAACGGTCATCGCCAAGCTATCCGAGTTGCTGTTCGTCGAAGCCGTCAGCCAGTATGTCGCGAACCTCCCCGCTGAACGGCGCGGGTGGCTGGCGGGTTTGCGAGATCCGCATATCGGGCGCGCATTGGCGCTGCTCCATGCTCGTCCAACCGAGGGCTGGACGGCAGAAGCCCTGGCGCTTGAAGTGGGCATGTCGCGCTCGGTATTCGCGGAGCGATTCACGGCATTGGTCGGACAGCCACCGATGCAATACCTGACGCTTTGGCGTATGCACGTGGCGGCTCAACACCTGCGCGAAGGTCGCGGGAATGTGGCGCAAATCGGCTTTGCAGTGGGCTACGAATCCGAAGCAGCGTTCAGCCGCGCATTTAAACGCCAGTTCGGCACATCACCTGGCACCTGGCGCAGACAATCCGCATGAGAAGATCCGGTGCCGATGTGCCCGTTGCAGCGGGAACTTCGGGGTAATGGCCAGGTCAACAGGGGCCCTGTATCGGCGACGCCGAGCAGCGCTGGTGGCCTGCTTTGCGGCAGTGCCGTCCTAGATCCGCCGAGTCCGCCCCTTGATGCCAACCAAGAGTTTTCTGCCGGGTCTTATCCTGGCGTTCTGCGCCGTCGTGTCGCTTTGCTCGGTTGCTGCCGAGCGAAAGGCGCCCTCGCAAAGTAACAGCGCATCAACCACGCTAATCGAAACCGCCTCTGGGCAGTATGAAAATGGCCAGTTGGACCAAGCCGCTGCCACGCTGGAACGTGCCCTGCATATCCAGCCGAACAATCCCGCGACGCTGCATTACCTTGGTGTGTTGCGTCTTCAGCAGGGGCAGTACGAGCAGGCTGAAACGTTGGCGGCGCGCTCGAACATGCGGGTTGGTCGCAACGTCGAGTTACGCAACCGCAACTTCCAATTGATCCAGGCGGCGCAGCAGGCCAAGGCTTCAAGTACTTCACCCAACGCCAAAGAGGACCTGGTCGCAGTACAGGAGGGGCTCAAAGAGGAGGTCCAAAAGCGCCGCGAAGCAGAAATGGCCGCTGCTGAACAAGCCGACGCTGGCAACTTCGCTAGCGCACAGGCGGAAAGGGTATCGGATTCGCCGACGGCTGCCGGGTCAGGGCTCGAAGGAGAATTGCCAGTGGCTTCCGTCGTGCCAGAGCCCGCGTACGATCAGGTTGAGATTCCCCGCGGCCATTGGCCGCCTCCGGGTAAATGCCGAATCTGGTTTCCTGATCGCCCGCCCGGGCATCAGCCCAAACCCGGCAAATGCAAGAAGCTGCGATATCGGGTTCCGACAGGAGCCTACCTGGTGCACGGTTGAGTTTCTGAGTGTCCTTTTGGCCGGTTTTTTGTGCTCCACGTTGAGGGAGGATTGGGATGGGGTAGTCAGGGGGCGTGGTCGCTATCTGATCGATTTCTGCCTGTCGCCATCGTCAGCTTTGGGTTGATCCAAGTCATACAGCCGCCAATCATCACGCCCCGTGAAAGGCTTCGTTGGAAACCTTTTCTGATAGCGCTGAAGGGCGCACGTGCTGCGGGCATGATGAGGGTTTAGTTAACCATCACCTCGTCCAGTGCCTGTTCGAGGGTGCTGACTGTGCGCTCGATATTGTGCAGCTTTTCGAGCCCGAACAGACCGATGCGGAAGGTCTGGAAGTCGGCCGGCTCGTCGCATTGCAACGGCACTCCGGCGGCGATCTGCAGGCCGTGTTTGGCAAATTTCTTACCGCTCTTGATGTCGGCATCATCGGTGTAGCTCACCACCACGCCAGGGGCCTGAAAGCCGGCTGCGGCCACGCTTTTTATGCCTTTGCCGGTCAACATGGCGCGCACCCGATCGCCCAGAGCCTGTTGTTCGCCGCGGACCTTGTCGAAACCGTAGGCTTGCGTCTCTTTCATCACTTCGTTGAATCGCGCGAGGGCATCGCTGGGCATGGTCGCATGGTAGGCATGTCCGCCCTGTTCGTAGGCCTGCATGATCTGAAGCCACTTTTTCAGGTCGCAGGCGAAGCTGCTGCTATGCGTGTGTTCGATGCGCTCGAGGGCCAAAGAGCTGAGCATCACCAGGGCGCAGCAAGGGGAGGCGCTCCAGCCTTTCTGCGGTGCGCTGATCAGCAAGTCGACTGCGCATTTGTGCATATCAACCCAAAGCGTGCCTGAGGCGATGCAGTCCAGCACGAACAGGCCACCTACCGCATGCACGGCGTCGCCGACGGCCCGCAGGTACTCGTCGGGCAGGATAATCCCTGATGAGGTTTCAACGTGGGGAGCGAAGACAATCTGCGGCTTCTGCGCCTGAATGGCTGCCAGCACTTCGTCCAGAGGGGGTGGGGCGTAGGCAGCCTGGCGACCCGTGTCGACCGGTCGGGCTTTCAGCACCGTGGTGGCCGCCGGGATGTTGCCCATCTCAAGGATCTGGCTCCAGCGATAACTGAACCAGCCGTTGCGTATCACCAGGCATTGCTGGTCGGTGGCAAACTGTCGCGCCACCGCTTCCATGCCGAAAGTGCCGCTGCCCGGGACCACCGCAACAGCCTGGGCGTTGTAGACCTGTTTCAGAGTCCTGGAAATGTTCTTCATCACGTCTTGAAATGACTGCGACATGTGGTTGAGCGAGCGGTCGGTGTAGACCACTGAGTACTCGACCAGCCCCTCGGGATCGATACTGGGATATAGCTTTGACATGGGGTGACTCCTTTGACAGAGATCTCAGTGGTATCGACCCTGCCCTAAGCCTTGGCAAATGACAAGATTGCTCGGGATTGATTTTCGACTTCTGTCGAGTGGCTGGCATCATCAGGTCGGTTACTTGACGTGCGCTCGCCATCTTGCCGCTGGCAGGCTGGCTGGGATGCGCCACCGAGCAATTGGCCGCACATCTGGGCGAGAGCGTGGGTGGGCTACTCAATGCCACATTCGGTAATGCTGCCGAGCTAATCCTCGCGCTGGATCCGACAAATAACGCCGACTCCTCATGACCATGAACGCCAAGCTAAACAAGCTGATTGACTCGGAGGTTGGAGAAGAAGTTGGGCAAATGCTGCCCGGAGGCTTGGAGGCCGGCTGGGTGACTACCCCTGCCGTCAACGACTTATGACGTTGGGAAAGCTCGGATCAATGAAGGGTATTTAAAGCAAGTCCCAAGTTTCACAACCCGCCGCCGAAGCGATACTGCCAGACTATTCCAATGGCGTCGTATTCGCTGCCCGTGCGGGTATGTCCGCCATTACTCGCACTCAGCTTTAGTGAATGGTTTCGGTCCAATGGCAGCGTCAGAGTGCATCCGTAACGTGTGTTTTCCTGGTAGTCGTGATTACCGACTCCATCGACTGAACTACTTCCGCCAGTGAAGTAGGTCGTATCCAGCGCAACCCAAACTCCATTGTTAAAGGCATAGATTAGATGCCCCTGTACCTGGTAAATCGGGTTCTGGGAGAGTGTGTGGTTGCCGAGGAACTCATTATTGTCGGTGTAAAAGGTGCCCGCGCCGGATAATTCCAGGGTCACTGGCCCCAGGCGCTTGGAAATCCCGAGCTCGGGTTTGAATGACCAGCGATTGTTACCCAGATTTACCAGCTTGTTCTCGTCGTACTGCCCGAGGGGGGGCGTGATCGCCAGGCTGGTGCCGATAATCACATCCTGTTGATAGCCGGGGAATTCAGCCAGGGACAGCGCCGGGGCGCCATACAGGTTGACCGAGAAGCGGAATCTCGGATCGATCAACCCGGTCACATTACGCTCCTTGAGTTCACCGTCGAACAGGGCGGAGCCGGTCAATCTTGCCTCAGGCACGACAATATCGAACTTCCCGGAGCGGCCCCAGACGTCCAGGGACCTGGCAAAGGCAAACACGACCGTCTTGATGTTGAGCTTGGCGTCCTGAAGCGGGATTGAGGGGTTGGCCGTTACGTTGCCATGCAGATCGCTATAGCCCATGAGCAGGAAATTGATACCGACCGGCGTATTGGCGTAGGACCTTGGTTCGAGATCTTCTGCGCCTGCACCGCAGGTTACGATGATGAGCGAAGCGGATGCGAACCGAATCAGCCAGACGAGGTAGAGTTTGTGTTTCATCCACATTCGTTCGCTTTCTGTCAGGCCCCGGAGTTCTAAGGATTGTAGTAGCTCATCTGCATTCGTTTGGCACTCATAGTGAAAATGAGCGTCTCGCCAGCTGGATAAATCTATTCGGTTTTGCGGCGTCATAGATAAAAGCGTCGTTATTGAACGCCAACACGAATGACTGCTCTGGCCGGTAGCAGTCCCAGGTCAATGTCCGCTCATGGCCGACTGCGGCCTTGGTCACAAGCGGAATACGGCCAACAGCACTCAGTGAATGAGTCAGTAAGTCAGTGGATTGTCAAAAATGGGAGATCTGAGGTTTGCATAATAGGGAGCGGGTCGAACTTCCGTTGTTCTGCAAGCCATTTTCGGCTCAGCGACACATCAAACCGAGCTCGCATCAGCATCATTAAGCTAAGAAGCTCCATGGTTACGCGACCGGAACCACACTCAGGACAATGAAACTCCGTCCAGACGCCAGAAGACGCAATACGAGCAAGCTTGTTTCCACATATCAGGCAATCCATGTACGTACTCCGGCGGAGTAATCAATCGTGATCCATACCTCCTAGCGGAGTCCTTTTTCTTCTATATGTCATTTGCTCAGTTACTCGTTAAGCTTTACAGCACTGGTTTGTCACTGCGCGCCTTGAGATTGGCTTTGAGCTGCTCGCTCATCGGCATATTCAGATTCGTTCCTTTTGGAGGAATCGGTGATTCAAACCACTTGGTGTATAGCCTTGCGAATTCGCCCGACTCCATGAGACGGGTTATGGTGCCATCGACCAATTGCTTGAACTCGGGATCATCTTTGCGAAGCATGCAGCCATAGGGTTCGACTTGCAGCGCATCACCCACGACTTCGAGCGAACCGGGATTTTTGGAGTTCGCCATGAGGCCATAAAGCAGGATATCGTCCATGGCAAACGCTACGGCACGATCATTTTCAACCAGCGCCAAGGAGTCGTCATAGTCTTTACCCAAGACGACCTGTACATCTAAATTGTTGTCGGTACTGTATTGGCGGAGGACCTTCTCGTTCGTGCTGCCGACCGTGCTGGCGACAGTCTTTTTTGCGAGATCGGCGTAGTTCTTTATGCCTGAGGTCTTCTTGGTCAACAGGCGCGTGCCGGTGTAGAAATGGCTAATTGCAAAAGCCACGTCCTTGCCACGCGCAGCGTTGTTGGTGGTCGAACCGCACTCCAGATCGTATGTGCCGTTGACAAGCAACGGAATGCGGGTTTGCGAAGACACAGGAATGTAAGCCACTTCTAAGTTCGGTTTGTCGAGCTTCCTGCGCACATCATCAACGATGGCATCGGTTAAATCGACTGAGAAACCCACGGCTTCGGTAGGACTGATCAAGTAGCTGAAAGGTACCGATGCCTCCCGGTAAGACACGGTGATTTTGTTATTATCGGCAACTTTTTCGAGTGTCTGCGAGTTGGCAGGAGATGCAACGGCAGACAAGCCTGCGGCGAGGATTGTCGTTGCTACGAAATATGAGGTTTTCATCGGACACCCTTTGAAGTATGAAAAAGGCAAAAACATCTCAAAAACACACTGAAAAACGTGAAGGATGAGCACCCCATTTCAGGCGTGTTTACGAAACGTTATTGCAAACACTACGCCCAGGGACGGTAGATACTTTGAGCCAGATCAGAAAACCGAGTAATGTGCGAAGTCGCACAAATTCCATCGCGACGGATCGCTGGCTCTTGCGCTTAAGACGCCACGCTACCGTTGGAGTATTTGGGGTCGCGGAAACGAGGGAAGATGTTTCGCTGACACTTAGACGCATCTAAAGCCCGGGTCTTAACGTATTGATCGATATGGGCGCCGGACTAAAAAACCGCGTAGCGCCGGGTTAGGCCAGATCTTGAATGTCTGCCCCCCAAACAGGCTACTTCAGCTTTTGGCCGTTTTCTGTCTGTCACGACCGACCGAAATCGACCCATTTCTGCCGGTCGCCCAAGGCTGAGCTGACGCAAAAACAGAAAGCCCATCCCGCTTTCATACTCGCTCAGCGTGATGGCTAATGGCCGTTTGCGATAAGATCATGCACTTTGAATTTCAAGGATTGTGAAAAAATTGCCCAGGATAATTCGCATCGTGGCAGTTGCCATGTCATTGATGGTTACGGGATGTGCCGCTGTGGTGCCGAAAGTCGAGTCTGTTAAGACAAAAATGCCAGAAGGCGCTGCCGCGGATGCTAGTACTCAGCCCCTGCTGGACGAGTTAGCGGCCTCGGGCATGACGCTGGATGATCTGTTTGCGCAGATCTTTTACAAGGCTATTGGACCGATGAAGGCCAAGCTCCCGGAAAAGCTGAATGATGGGATGGAACTGTACGACGTTTCCGGCTCCGGGAGACAGTTCACCTATTGGGTGCGATTGGTAAAAGCGGATGCGGCTGAATTCAACACGCTTAAAACCTACCAGTATTTCAGGTCGACACTGGCCGCAATTTGTACCCAACCGCAGATTTTGCGCGTTATGAGACTTGGCGGAACCTACCGCTATAACTATGTAGGCCGAGACATGATGCCGGTTACATCAGTCGTGATGAGTGCAAGTGACTGTAAGCTGTCCTGAAGCGCATATGATTCTTGCCGAAATCGACCCATAGCAGCCCTTCGCGAAAGGGTGTTTACGGCCAGAAGCGGCCGGTCATCAAAGGCCCAAAAATGTCCCGAGGCGAGTAACTAGTCACCCCAATCGGGCCCGTCCTAGCGAGCAAGGCGAGCGGTTTCAACCATTTGCTAGTTGGAGGTAATCGCAAACAGATTTTTGCACAAATAGGCATCCTCTCTTGGAATGAAATCTTCGGGGCTTTCATTGCAGGAAAATGCTTCGAAAACGTGATTGATAATTTTTTTTGCTTGATCCGTAGTAAGGACACGAGTGTCTATCAGGTCAAGAAGAGCATCGGCTATCTCGTTTAAACTAATGCAGTATTCTTCAGTCGCAACCCTAAGCAGTGCTCGCATTTCCCTATATTTATCATCTGAATTTACATTGTTTTTCAGGAGTTCAAGTGGCTCTTCCAGAATTGCAAAAGGATAAATCTTTTGATACCTGTCGCAGTACTCTATAAGGGTCCGCCTAACCTTCACGCCATCAATTTTTTGAGAGCTAGCCCCTAACAGGGCATTAATTTTCGTATTAGCTATCCAGCTTTTCATCGCGAAATTTACCTTGCTTAGCGCTTATTTAAGGGAAGTCGACTGGCGGCTCTTGGCCGTTTTCTGCCTGTCGTGACCGACTGAAAACGACCCCAAGCGGACCTCGAGTCCAGGACTACAGCTAGGGTTGCCATTGACCACTAATAAACTGGAGGTGGCTCATTACCGACCTTGATATGGTCGAAAACCTGATCTGGATTTTTCTGGCACCAATATCTGAACAAAAGGCGAGGTTCGATGCCTGCGAAATATTCACTTACCATACTGTCGGCGGGCACCGTCAGTTTTGGCTCTGACCATTGCTGAGCTAAAACGCCTATTGGGTTTTCAGACGTACAAATTATCCAGGTAGCCTCGCCACCCCTGATGCCTGGCAAGTAGCCCAAGGTTTGCACCTTATCTAACAACACACTTAGCGTTGCGGTGGCTTCGACGTTAATTGACGTTTCATGACTGTGCATATCGTCTCCTGCATGCACGCTATCTCGATCAATGACAACTTCCAACATGCCTACTCCTTTTTACCGCTGTGCTGTCACTGGATCGACCAGCGTAGAGACATCAGCGGCTACCTGTCCACAGTCTGCTCTTGGCCGATTTCAGCCTGTCGATTGATCCGCATGCGTCCGACCAAGTCATCTACCCAATCTCGCAAAGCCAAGAAACGCCGCTGCGCGCGCCAGCGGGAGCAAGCTTCCTCGCCATAGGTGTGAAGTTCACCTGAACATCCTTAACTGACTGACATTGGGGCACGCCCGGCTCCCACAGATCTCGCGCCGGACTTGGCGGTGCGCATGACCTCCCAGTACTAAAGGAGGTGCCAATGAAAGCTAAAGGACCATTCCAGTCTGGCGTCACAGGTTTAGGCTCAATCCCATGATCAAAAGATACCGGCTGCGATGGCCCATCCACCTCTGCATCTTAAAACACTGTTCGCCTGAACACTTGATGCAGCACGTCTCCCGCTGAGCTCGTCAATGACGACAATCAGACCCGCCTCACAGCCTGCGATATGAGTAGAAGACCTCACCTGATTTCCGGGTTTCCAGAGTAAAAGAGGATTTATCATGAGCAGCACTTTCTTCATTCCATCCGTGAACATGATGGGCATTGGCAGTCTCGACGAAGCGATGCTCGCCATCCGCAAATATGGTTTTCGTAAAGCCTTGATCGTCACTGATGCAGGCCTGGCCAAAGCCGGCGTGGCCGCCAAGGTAGCCAGCCTTCTGGCCCAGCAGGACATCAACTCCACCCTGTTTGATGGCGCCAAGCCGAATCCGACGGTCAGCAATGTCGAGAAAGGTCTTGAGCTGCTGGGGCGCAGCGACTGTGATTTCATTATTTCCCTGGGCGGCGGTTCACCCCATGACTGCGCCAAGGGCATTGCCCTGTGCGCCACCAACGGCGGGCACATCAGTGATTACGAAGGCGTGGATCAATCCGCCAAGCCACAGATGCCGTTGATCGCGATCAATACCACCGCTGGCACGGCGAGTGAAATGACCCGTTTCTGCATCATTACCGACGAAGTCCGGCACGTGAAAATGGCCATCGTCGACCGTAACGTCACCCCACTGTTGTCGGTCAACGATCCTTCGCTGATGGCAGGCATGCCTAAAGGCCTGACCGCCGCCACCGGCATGGACGCGCTGACCCACGCTATCGAAGCCTACGTTTCGACGGCGGCAACGCCGATTACTGATGCCTGTGCACTCAAGGCCGTGGAATTGATCTCGGCCAACCTGCGCACTGCCGTTGCCCAGGGTGACGACATGACCGCCCGGGAAAATATGGCTTACGCGCAATTTCTTGCCGGCATGGCCTTCAACAATGCTTCGCTGGGCTATGTCCACGCCATGGCGCACCAACTGGGTGGTTTCTACGACCTGCCTCACGGCGTCTGTAATGCGATCCTGCTGCCCCATGTCGCCAGCTTCAACGCCAGCGTATGCCCGGCCCGGTTTAAAGACATCGCCAATGCAATGGGGGTCGACACCCAGCATCTGGATGCGGAAAAAGGCGCCGCCGCGGCCATCACCGCCATCCGTAAACTGTCTTCGGATGTCGGTATTCCGAGCGGCCTCGCCGAACTGGGCGCCAAGGCCGACGACATCCCGATCCTGGCAACCAATGCCATGAAGGATGCCTGCGGCTTTACCAATCCGCGTCCTGCCAATCAGGACGAGATCGAGCAGATTTTCCATACCGCGATGTAACCGATGTGAAGTGGCGCCAGCCCGATCAAAAGCCCCGCCTTCGGTTCAATGCTGTTCACTTAAGACATTCTTCAGTCGAGCTCGCCACAAATGTGGACGCCGCGCTTAAGTGAACAGCATTACGCCTTCGGTTGAACTTAACCCGGCCAGCTTTCGCGTCAGAAAATACCTCGCACCCATCCATTTGCGGCCCCGCATCTCGTTCTTTCTGATTCGTGGGCTTCTTTCACTCAGCCAGTTCTTCCGGTGAAATCACCCATACGCTGCACGGCATTTTGTACAGCAGATGTTCCACCGTACTGCCGACCAATCGACCAATGCCCCGATGGCCGACCCGGCCCATGACGATGACGTCGATGTCATAGGCATCCGCGTAACTGGAGAGAACCTTGGCCGGATTGCCCATGATCATGTGCTGGTTCTCCGGAGGAACACCATTGCGCTCGGCCAGCTCGCGGAAGGCATCGCTTTGTGCATCGAACAGCGTCTTGGCGGTACCTGAGGAAAAGAATGCAGAGGCGTTGTCGAAGCCGAATTCGTCGGTGCTGATGGAAGACAGGTCATGGGCATAGATCACATCCAGCGTCGCGTTACAGGCGCTCGCCAGTTTTGCGGCCTCGCGCAGAATCCGGTCGTTGAAACCTTCGTATTGGTTATCGCGATGGAAAGGGTCAACTGCGGCGACAATCTTGCGTGGCAGGGGGTGCCGCACGTGACTGACAAAATGCAAAGGCACGGGGCATTCGCGCAGTAAATGGATATCGAGGGGCGTGAACATCAGGCGTGATAGCAGCGATTCGTATTCGAGTGCCTTGATCAGTGCGGTCATCGGCTGTTCTTTGAGGTGAATGAGGATTTCCTGCAAGGGTCTTTCCACCCAGATCACTTCAGTGGTGACGTGCACTCCGATTTTTCGTAAGGGACGGGCCTGCTCTTCCAGCCATTGGCGATGACGCTCGACATACCCGAGTCGCATCTGCTCCAGCGCTTGTTCGTTGACCATGCCGGCCGTTGCCAACCCTTCCAGGTAGTCGAACGCCACAATATGCAGTGCCGCACCCGAAGCCTTGGCCAACGCTGCGGCCCGGTCGAACGCGGGGCTGTTTTCCATCAAGGGCGAGACGACCAGCATCAAACGTAATTGCTCAGACATGACAAATCTCCCGTGGGTAATCCAGAAACGCTTGCGCTCAATGGCAACGGTGCGTTTGGGCAGTGAAACCTTAGGCTCATCCTGCCGCTGGCCGGGGAGGCAGGATTGATTTTTGTCAAACAGGCGGGGAACGGAAAAAACCGTCCGACATGCGGTTAGTTCCTGATAAAGATCAAGTCGTCCCAGACAGGAACGCTCAATCTGGATGCCTGTTCACTTCATCCAGATGGCCGCGTGCCGAGGTGCCCCATGTCGCAGATTCAGCGTTTACTGTTAATAGCCCCCTCAGCCATGACTCGCACGCCCGCGTTCGACCGGGCCGCCGCGTTGGCGCTCGCCATGCAACTGCCGTTGCATATTGTGGCGTTCGATTATTTGCAGGCCCTGGCGGTGGCTGGCCTGTTCGCCCCTGAACAAATCAGCCTGGCCCGGGACGGGTATTTGCAAACCCATCGGCAATGGCTCGCGGAGCAAGCCGGCCTGATGAACAAACACGGGGTCGAGGTCACCAGTGAGGTGGTGTGGGTACAACATCCTTATGAGGAAATCCTGCACTTCGTCAACGAGATGCCGCTGGCGCTGATCGTCAAGGATGCCCAGGAAGAATCGGCATTGAAACGGGTGTTTTTTACGCCGCTGGACTGGCAGTTGCTGCGCGATTGTCCGGTGCCGGTGCATCTGGTGACCAATGCCCTCAACCCACGCCCCCGCAACGTGCTGGCCATCGTCGATGTGTTGCGCAGCGAAGACCAGGACCATGTGTTCAACGACCAGATTATCGACGCTGCGACCAAGCTGGCTGAACAGTGCGATGCCCGGCTGGAACTGCTGCATGCCTTTGACTGGACGGCCGTGTATGCGCAGGACATGGGATTCGGTGCGCTGCCGCTGGCCGTCGGGGTTTATGAAGCGTTGGGCGTGGCTCAGGCCGAGGCATTTGCGGCCCTGGCAGAGCGTCACGGCGTGCCACCGGAATGTCGGCACTTCATCGAGGGCGCACCAGTGTCGAGTATTTGTGATTTCGCCACCGACCACCGCACCGATGTCATCGTAATGGGGACGGTGCAGCACAAGGGGTTGAACAAGCTACTGGGGACCACCGCCGAACAACTCCTGCATCGGGCGCCATGCAGTGTGCTGGCGATAAAACCGGGCAAGATGCTGCAATCCTGAGCGCTTGAATCGCCCCGCAATGAACCGTTGGCCGGAACATCGCGGGGCGATTTTTTTACAGGTAAAGACGATGAATGACCTGACGGCTGTCATCAGGATCATTATGCCTCTCGAAACCCAAGGCCTTGGCCAGGTCGCGCATCTGCGCGTTGCTGGAGGCGTCCACCGAATACATCTGACGAAAACCGTTCTTGCGGGCGGACTTGATCAGATGCTCCATCAGTAACGTGCCAAGCCCCAGGTGCTTCCATTCATCGGCGACCGTTACGGCGCATTCACATTCATGTTCGGCTGTGGCCGCATAGCGGCTGACGCCAATCTCGATCAACTGGCCGTTTTCGTGGACTAGCGCGATATAGGCCATGCGCTGTTTGTTGTCGGTGTCCATCAACTGATTGAGCATGGCGGCGCCGGGCTCGTTGATTTGCCCAAGAAAACGCATGTGCCGGGACTCGGGTGACAGCCGTTTGATAAAAGCGTATTCACGCTCGCGGTCTTTTTCCGCCAGCGGCCGGATCAGCACGTGACGACCATCCTTGAGCGCTTCAATCCAGTATTGTCCGGTCACCGCGGCGTAGGCGGCAGCGGCCCGATCATTGTGGTCTTTGACAGTGAGCATGGGGTGGTCCTCCATCCGGTTTGAAAGATTGGCGCGCGGTGACAAATTCCGCGGTTCGTTCCTTTCTACGCTGCCGCCGGCGTCAGAATCTGATCTGGATCAGAGAGACGTAACGTGGCATTCATTTACGCGTGTTTGATGTAAATCAACCTGGGGGAGGGGGCAACGAGCGCATCTTGGAACCTCCGGCGCTTAATGACCGGTGTCGAGCTGAGGTGTGTGATGGGTCAATATCAACGTTTGTTGCTGATCGCCGACCAAACCCTGCATCAGTCCCCAGCCATGCTGCGTGCCGTCGCGCTGGCCAAGGCGAGTGGCGCCGTGCTGGAGGTGCGTGCTTTTGTCGAACCCGCGCCGATCGTGCATGTGTGGGAAGAGAAAATCGACGACGCAGGGTATCAGCGCTATCTGCGCCGCTATCGCCGCTGGGAGGCCGAAGAGCTCGAGCGACTCAGTGGCCTGGGGCTGGAGGTGACGGTCAAAGTCGTGTTCACGACCCATCCGCTGCTGGATATATTGAACGCGGTCGAAGACCTCAAGCCCGACCTGCTGATCAAGGATGTCACCCTGGAGCCAGCGCTCAAGCGGGTGTTCATCACTCCGCTCGATTGCCACTTGCTGCGCGAATGCCCGATCCCCGTGCACCTGGTCAATCAGGCCCGTTACGGTTTGCCGCACCGGGTCGTCGCCGCGGTGGACCCGTTCGACCCCTCAACCCAGATCAGTGGCCTGAACGACACGATCATTCAGACCGCCAACGCACTGGCCTTGCAATGCGACGCGCCGCTGCACCTGCTTTACGCCTATGACTTGTCGCCAGCCTTCAATGGCGATGCGCCGCTGGTCGGCGGTGGCTGGAGCGTGGACTACGTTGAGGAGCTGCGTGAATCCCTGCATCTGGCCTTCGTCACCCTGGCCGATCGTTACGGCGTTCCACCGGAGCGTCGGCATTTCGTCATGGGCCTGCCGGTGCCGGTGATCAGTGAGTTTGTCGAGCAATACCTGGCCGATGTGGTGGTGATGGGCACGGTGCACCGGGTGGGGATCGACCGCTTGATCGGCAGCAATACCGAACGGGCGCTGTATTCGGTGCCGGGCAGTATTCTGGCGGTCAGGTCGCGCATCAGGGAGTGAGCACGATCGCGCCATTGAACCGACCTGCCCTCAAGTACGCCAGTGCCTGATTGGCGTCGTCCAGAGCAAAACGGGTGATGTCGCAGTGCACGGGAGTGCGCTGCAACTCTTCAAAAAACCTCGTGCCGTCTTCGCGGGTCAGGTTGGCCACCGAACGGACGCTGCGCTCGCCCCACAGCAGGCGGTAAGGAAAAGCGGGGATATCGCTCATATGAATACCGGCGCAAATCACACAGCCGCCCTTGACTGTGACGGCCAGCGCCGCCGGCACCAGCGCGCCTACGGGGGCGAAAATCAGGCTGGCATCGAGCAGGTGTGGCGGAGGCTGATCCGAAGGGCCGGCCCATTGGGCGCCCAGTGATCGGGCATAGGCCTGACCTTCGTTGTCATCCGGTCGGGTGAAGGCATACACCTGCTGCCCTCGACCGCGCGCCACCTGAATGGCCAAATGTGCCGCTGCCCCGAAACCATAAAGGCCCAGGTGGCGTGCGCCTTTGGCCATTTGCAGGGCCCGAAAGCCGATCAGCCCGGCACACAGCAGCGGTGCCGCTTGAATGTCCGAGAGCACCTCGGGAATAGGGAAACAGAAACGCCTGTCGGCAACGGTGTATTCGGCGTAACCACCGTCCAGATGACAACCGGTGAACTGCGCTTGATCACACAGATTCTCCCGGCCCGAGCGGCAGAACAGGCACTGGCCGCAGGTCCAGCCAAGCCAGGGAACGCCCACCCGCTGGCCGATCCAGTCGGGTGTAACTTCGGCGCCCACTGCGGTGACTTCACCGATGATTTCATGTCCCGGCACCCGCGGCAGTACCGCTTGTGGTAATTCACCGTCCACCAGGTGCAGGTCGGTGCGGCACACGCCGCAAGCCAGGACTTTGATTAGCAGTTGGTATGGGCCGGGTGTCGGGATGGGGCGCTCTTCCCGTTGCAACGGCTGGCCGGGAATATGCAGAACCATGGCACGCATGAGGATTCTCCAGACGTGCGGGTGTCAGCGTGGGGAGCGATGACAGCCCGCGACCAGTTGCTTGAGCCCTTCCATGTTCTGGATTTTGACGTCTCGGCCCGATATTTCTACCAGTCCCTGATCCCGCAGGTGCGCAATACCACGGCAGATGGTTTCCAGTCGCAGCCCCAGGTAGGAGCCGATTTCTTCACGACGCATTTTCAGCACGAATTCCTTGGAGGAATAGCCACGGATACTGAAACGTTGCGACAGGTTCAGCAGAAAAGCCGCCAGCCGCTCATCCGAGTTCATATTGCCCATGAGCATCAACATGCTGTGATCACGCACGATTTCACGGCTCAGGAGCCTGTTAAGGTTGTGTTGCAGCGACGGCAGGCTTTGCGCGAGTTTCTCCAGTTGCGCAAAGTGGATGGGGCAGACTTCGCTGTCCTCAAGGGCAAACGCATTGCAGGCATGCTCATCGGCGCTGATGGCGTCCAGACCGAGCATCTCGCCGGGTATGTGAAAACCCGTGACCTGTTCACGACCATCCACCGAGAGCACACTGGTTTTGAACGAGCCGATACGCACGGCGTACAGCGAGCGCAATGGATCACCTGTGCGGTACAACGCGGCCCCCTTTTTAACCTTGAAGCGCTGCACGATCAGCGTATCCAGTCGCTCGACTTCCGCGCCGCTCAAGCCAATCGGCAGGCACAACTCCAACACGCTGCAGTTGGAGCACGCGGCCTTGAGGTAATGAACTTGAAGTGGGCGAGTTTCAGGCATGAGAGGGGACGCCATCTAGGGATGGTCTAAGCATAGATGGGAGGCTTTGGGGCGCGCACCTCATTCGGGCGTTTGCCAGGGTAATCGACGAACGGGGAAAACCCGCATCCTGTGGGTCGATGTTCATAGCGTCCCACGCCATTCAACTTGATCGCCGGCGGTGAGACTTGATGTAAATCAAGTCTTGAGCGTTTCAGACTCCCAGAATCCACGAATGACTATCGGTAGGTCGGACCGTTGGGGAGAACTTCATGAGCGATTTTCTGAGTGATGAGCAACTGGAAGGGCTGGATGCCTATTGGCGGGCCTCCAATTATCTGGCCGTCGGGCAGATTTACCTCAAGGACAACCCGCTGCTGAAGCAACCGCTAACCCTGGCGCACATCAAACCGCGGTTGCTGGGTCATTGGGGCACGACGCCGGGGCTTAACCTGATCTACACGCACCTCAATCGACTGATCAACCAGTACGACTTGAACATGCTCTTCGTCGCCGGCCCCGGTCATGGTGGGCCAGCGGTTGTCGCGCAGACCTACCTGGAAGGCACCTATACCGAATTTTGTCCATCGGTGGAGTGCAATACCAACGGTCTGGTTCGCCTGTTTCGGCAGTTTTCCTGGCCTTACGGGATCTCCAGCCATGTGTCGGCGCAGATTCCGGGCTCGATCCATGAAGGCGGCGAACTGGGCTATTGCCTGGCCCATGCCTACGGGGCCGCGTTTGATAACCCTGACCTGATCGTCGCCTGCGTGATCGGTGACGGTGAGGCCGAAACGGGGACGCTGGCCGCCAGTTGGCATTCCAACAAATTCCTCAACCCGGCGCGTGACGGGGCGGTATTGCCGATCCTGCACCTCAACGGCTACAAAATCGCCAACCCCACGGTGCTGTCCAGAATCAGTGAGGATGAACTGTCAGCGCTGATGTATGGCTATGGTTACGATCCGTATTTTGTTGAAGGCGATGATCCGGCGCAGGTGCACCAGGCCCTGGCCCGGACGCTGGATACGATGGCGCTGAAAATCCGCGAGATTCAGCGCGAAGCGCGCCAGTCTCGGCCGTCCGGAGCGCCAGAACGGCCGCTTTGGCCAATGCTGATATTGCGCACGCCCAAAGGCTGGACCGGCCCGAAATTCGTCGATGGCCATCGCGTCGAAGGCACCTGGCGCGCGCATCAAGTGCCGCTGGCCGATTTCCAGCAGCCGATTCATCTGCGGCAATTGGAGGAATGGCTCAAAAGCTATCGTCCCGACGAACTGTTTGATGCCAATGGCGCCTTGCTGCCAGAGATCGCCGCGTTGGCCCCCACCGGGCACCGGCGCATGAGCGCCAATCCCCATGCTAACGGAGGGTTGTTATTGCAGCCGCTGGGCCTGCCGCGATTCACCGACTATGCGGTGAAACTCGAGGTGCCTGGCAGCCTGCGCGCCGAGGCCACACGGGTGTTGGGTACGTTTTTGCGCGACGTGATGAAAAACAGTCTGGGTGCCAGCAACTTTCGTCTGTTCGGCCCGGATGAAACCGCTTCAAACCGACTGGATGCAGTCTATGAGGTCAGTGCCAAGGCATGGATGGAACCGCTGGAGCCCGATGATCTCAACCTGGCAGCCGATGGCCGAGTGATGGAAATCCTCAGTGAACAGGTGTGCGAGGGTTGGCTCGAAGGCTATTTGCTGACAGGCCGCCATGGTTTGCTGTCCTGTTACGAGGCGTTCATTCATATCGTCGATTCGATGGTCAATCAGCATGCCAAATGGCTGAAAACCGCCGCCGAGGTGCCGTGGCGCAAGCCCGTTGCTTCGCTCAATTATTTGCTGACGTCCCATGTCTGGCGCCAGGACCATAACGGTTTCTCCCACCAGGACCCGGGGTTCATCGATCTGGTGGCGAATAAAAAGTCGGACGTGGTGCGGATCTACCTGCCGCCCGATGCCAATTGCCTGCTATCGGTCGCCGATCACTGCTTGCGCAGCCGCAACTACATCAATGTCATCGTCGCCGGCAAGCAACCGGAATGGCAGTGGCTGGATATCGATGCCGCCATCGGTCATTGCCAGACGGGCATCGGTCGATGGGACTGGGCGTGCCAGGATGATCAAGACCCGGACGTGGTCATGGCCTGCGCCGGTGACGTCCCGACCCTGGAAACCCTGGCCGCCGTGACCCTGTTGCGTGAGTACGTGCCGGATCTGCGGGTGAGGGTGGTCAATGTCATGGACTTGATGGTGCTGCAGCCCTCTTACCAGCATCCCCATGGTTTGCCGGACAGTGCGTTCGATGAATTGTTTACCGTCGACAAACCGGTGATCTTCGCCTTCCATGGCTACCCTGCGCTGATCCACCGACTGTTGTACAAACGCAACAATCACGAGAATTTCCACGTCCGTGGCTTCAAGGAGGAGGGCGCGACCACAACACCGTTCGACATGGCGGTGATCAACAACCTGGATCGCTATCAATTGGCGCTGGACGTCATCGAGCGCGTGCCCCGGTTGCACGATCATCTGCAAACCGCACGGTCGCGCTATTGGTCGACCATGGAGAAACACAAGCTTTACCTCATTGAGCACGGGCAGGACATGCCCGAAGTACTGAACTGGCAATGGACGCCAGTGGCGGGTCGCTGAGGTCCGACAGGGCCGCGCGGCGCCGAATACCCACCTGACTGGAGACAGATCATGAGCCAGTATCAGCGGTTGTTACTGATCATCAACCCGGCCCTGCGCCATTCCCAGGCAATCAACCATGCTGCCGCTCTGGCCAAGGCCAGCGGCGCGAGTTTGCACATTGCTGCCTGGATTCCTTCGTTGAAAATGTTGTCGCTGCTCGAACAGGGCGAACGGGAAAAGGCTCGGGAGCGTTACCTGCAGGACCATCGCGATTGGCTGAACGCTCAGACAACTAATCTGCGTGGCAGGGGGCTGGACGTGACCGCAGAGGTGGATTGGGCTGATGACCTGCGGCAGGACATTCTTGATCACGTCTTGGAAATGCAACCCGATCTGTTGATCAAGGAAGTTCAGCATGAATCAGCGCTCAAGCGCGCCTTTTTCACGCCTCTGGATTGGCATTTGCTGCGCCACTGTCCGGTACCGGTTTATCTGGTGAGCGGGAGCGGCTTCGTGTTGCCACGCAAGGTAGTGGCGGCGGTCGAAGTGTCGGACACCGAAGCGCCAGACAACGAGTTGAACGAGCGGATTATCCAGCAAGCTACCGCTTTGGCCATGCAATGTAATGCCGAGTTGCATTTGCTGTACGCCTGCGACATTTCCGCCGCCTTTCTGGCGGACATGGGAGGGCTGACGCTGGCTGACCTCACCAAAGCGCTGCGCCGAGATCTGGAGAAGTCTTTCCTCAAGTTGGCCGGCCGGTATGGTGTGGCCTCTGATCATCGACATTTCATTTTAGGAAACCCCGTCACGGCGCTGAGCGAGTTCGCCCACGATCATCAAGTGGATGTGATTGTGATGGGCAAAGTCCAGTCCCATGGAGTGGACAAGCTTCTGGGCAGCACAACCGAGCATATTTTGTATCAGGTGCCTTGCAGCGTCCTGGCGGTCTGAGTCTGAAGAGATTCAGGCCGTTTATGCCAGACCGCCAGGCGGATCTGGCAGAGAGCGTCCGATGCCTGCGCGTGCTATTTGCTCTTCCAGTATTTCTGCATTTCGAGAAATAGAAACGAGGCCGTCCAGGTTATGAGCACCAGACCCGTCAGCGCTTCCAGGCCGGTCAGGTACTTGAGATTACCCACGGGTGAAATATCGCCGAAACCGATCGTCGTGTAGGTCGTGAAGGAAAAATAGACGCAGTCCAGCAGCGAACCATCGAAGTTGCCGGTCAGGCCGCCCCATTCGCCGGAGCGCACCATCAGGTAATAGACCAGCGCGAAGCACCAGACTTCTAACGCGTGGGCCAGCAGGGCGCCGAACACCCCGACGACAATCCTGAAACGGCTCCAAAGCTTGAGCCGCGGCAGCCAATCGTTCAGACGTAACAGGCATTCGTAGTGGATCACCACGGCGATGATGACCACCAGTGTGTTGATCAAGGTGACTGCCAGCATGGCGAACCTCCGGCGGTAGCGGATGCGCGGTGTTCCGCACTAAGGGGTGACAACAAGACACGCTCCTCAGGGTGGCGTCACGGTCAGTGGGGTGGATAGCGGGGCGGGTTTGATCGGCATGAGCGGTGGAAACTCTTCGGGCGTCAGGGTTTCTTTCTCCACCAACAGGTGTGCACCAGCGTCCAGATCTCCACGGCGACTGGCGAGCAGGGCCTTTGCCCGCCCAAAGGCTTCATCGAGCAGGGCACGAATACCCAGGTCAACTTCCCTGGCCGTTTGTTCCGAATAGTCTTTCTCGCCAACGCCCTGCATACGTTCGCCCAGATAAGTCGCGCTTTGCCGCTCCAGCACCGACTGTCCGAGTTCGGTACTCATGCCAAACCGGGTGATCAATTGTCGGGCGATATCAGTGGCGCGGGCCAGGTCATCGGCAGCCCCGGTAGAAATCTGGCCATAAGCAAGGTATTCGGCGGCGCGTCCGGCCATCAGCACCACGATCCGGTCCTTGAGCATTTGGCAACTGATGAGGAAGTGATCTTCGGTCGGTCGCTGCAGCGTATAGCCCAGAGAGCCAATGGAGCGGGGCACAATTGAGACTTTATGGACGGGGTCCATGGCGGGCAGGCTACTGGCGGCCAGGGCATGCCCCATTTCGTGATACGCCACTACCTGGCGCTCGTCGGGATGTAGCACGCTGCTCTTGCGTTCAACCCCCGCGACGATACGTTCCACTGCCGCCGTGAAGTCATTCAGGCTGACCGCTTCGGCGCCACGACGAGTGGCCACGATTGCCGCTTCGTTGACCAGGTTTGCCAGATCAGCGCCCGTGAAGCCCGTGGTGATGTCGGCAATACGCTCGCCATCCAGCCCCGGCTCCACAGTGATTTTTTGAAGATGGACCTTGAGGATCGCTTGCCGGCCTTTACGGTCCGGGCGATCAATCAGCACCTGACGGTCGATCCGGCCGGCTCGCAGCAGCGCCGGGTCCAGGATCTCTGGCCGATTGGTCGCGGCCAGTAATACAACGCCCTCACGGGGATCGAATCCGTCCAGTTCTGCCAGTAACTGGTTGAGGGTTTGCTCCTTTTCGTCATTGCCGCCAAATGTGCCAACGCCTCGCATTTTGCCCAGCGCATCCAGTTCGTCGATGAAGATGATGCAGGGCGCCGCCTGCCGCGCTTGCTCGAACAAGTCGTGCACACGGGCGGCACCCACGCCAACGAACATTTCGACAAATTCCGATCCAGAGATCGAGAAAAACGGCACACCGGCTTCACCCGCGATGGCTTTGGCCACCAGGGTTTTGCCGGTTCCCGGCGGACCGACCAACAACGTGCCCTTGGGAATGTGCGCCCCCAAGCGTGCGTATTTGGCCTTGTCCTTGAGAAAAGAGACGATTTCTACCAATTCGGCCTTGGCTTCATCGATACCCGCGACATCGGCGAAGGTCACCCCGGTATCGCGCTGGACGAACACCTTGGCCCGAGACTTGCCGATGTTCATCAACCCGCCTATGCCTTGTTTTTCCGCCATGGCGCGAAACAGAAAATGCCAGATCACCATGATCAGGAAAAACGGCAGCAGCCAGCCCAGCAGTCCATTCAAAAAGGTATTTTCGTTAACCCCGGTAAAGCCGACACCCGATTGCGCGAGATCCGTCGCCAGCGCCGGATCGACCCGCACGGTGGAGAACAGGTTGTGCCCGTCAATGGGTTCCTGCAGTTTGCCGCTGATCTGATCCTTCTCGACCCGTAAATCGCTGACCTTTTGCTCGTTCAGCAATTGCAGAAACTGACTGTATGGAATGCTCTGCACGACACGACGATCAATAAACAGAAATTGAACGAGGGTGAGCACGACAAACGCGATCGCGAAGTAAGACAGGTTCCATTGGTGATTTTTTTTCATGACCTTCGCTCAGAAAGGAGGCATGGGTCGAACAGGCCGATCGCAGGTTCCCGGGTGATCGGCTCAAGCAAGCAGCAAACGGTCCTCCACCTCCCTCACCCCGGGCACCGACCAGGCCGCCCGTTCCGCTATTCGGCGCTCGCGCCACAAATGAACTTTGCCTTCCAGCCTCACCACATCCCCATCGACCCTGACGTGAATCTCCTTGGCGTCGACTTCGGCGTTGCGCTTGAGGGCTTCTTCAATGCGATGCTGGATATCGACCACATCCACTCGGGGGACGAGGGTGAGTCGATTGTCCACACAGACCACGCCGGACAACTTGCGCACAGCGCGCTCGGCGGCTTCTTTCTGGTACTGCCAGTCCACTTCGCCTTCAAGGGTGATCCGCCCGTTCTGCACGATAACTTTAATCTCACCGTCGGGAACGTCGGCACTCCATTTGATGATGTTCAAGGCGCGGCTCGCGATGGTGTCGTCCGCTGTGCCGGCCCCTTTCTCCAGCCTGACCTGGATTTCTTCGGCCACAGCGCGCACCCCTTTGATGCCTTTTACCGCACGCTCTGCACTGATTTTCTGTGCATAGCTGTTGACGTGACCGGAGAGGGTGACAACGCCATTGTCCACGGCAACGCCAATGTGGGCAGCGTCGATTTCAGGCTTGAATTCAAGCTCTTCCAAAATGGTCTTACGCAGACTCAAGTCGCTCATGACGGTGTCCTCTGTTTGATGCGCAATTGATGGGTCGCACGCGCCCGGTTGGTTTTTTTTACGCCCGAACGGCGCCAAGACATTGAGCTAAATCAACAAGGCTTCAGTGAGTTCCTCATTAATCGCCAGCGGGCCATTAGTTGACAAAAATCAGAGTGTGCAGGTGATGGAGTCAGATACTTGGGGCAACGATCTGAAGCTTTTCCAGTTGAGATAGACCAAGAGGAAAAAGTCATGAATAAGCGCTTGCCCTTTGTATTGCTGAGCGTTCTGTTGGCAGCGACTGCCGGTTGCAGTCATCAGCGCACTCAGGAATTCGACGCCCGATTGGAGGCCGCCGAAAACAATGCCGCAACGGCGAGGCTCAGGGCCGATGAGGCCTACATGAAGGCGGAACAGGCGCAGGCAACGGCCAGTCAGGCGCTACGCACGGCCGATGAAGAGAAGGTGCGCGCCAGTCGGATGACCAATAAGGCGACTCGCAAGTAACGAGCGATTGTACGAATTCCTGACAGGAAGTCGGGTTTGCAGTCCGCCAGGTAACGCGTTCCAAGGACGAGGTCTATGATGTTGAAACTTAAACGTATCCTATTGATTGCCCCCACCGAAATGACCCGCACCCCGGCGTTTGACCGGGCGCATGCACTGGCCTGTGCCACCGGAGCCTTGTTGCACATCGTCGCGTTCGACTATGTGCAGGCGCTGGCGGTGGCCGGGCTGTTTGATCACGATGCGATGGCCCAGGCACGGGAGGGCTACTTGCAGGTGCATCGACACTGGCTGGAGCAACAAGCCCGGTTTCAACGATGCATCGGGTTGCCGGTAACCACCGAGGTTGTCTGGGCCAAGTCCACCCCGGCGAATATCCTTGAGTACGTCAATGACTTCCATGCGGATCTGGTGATCAAGGACACCCAGCACGTACCGGCACTCGATCGCGCATTCCATCGTCCTCTGGACTGGCTGTTGCTGCGCAACTGTCCCGCCCCCTTGCATCTGGTTACTGAAGCTAAAAATCCCAAACCGTTGAAGATTCTCGCGACCATCGATCTGTCCCATCTGGAGGAGCTGACCCAAGGGCTCAATGACCGGATTCTCGACCTCGCCTCAACGTTGGCGGCCTCCTGTGACGCCGCCTTGCACGTGTTGAATGTCAACAACTGGTCGGTGATGGGCGACGCGACGAGGAGTGTGCCGACACCGAGTCTGGATAACAGTTTGAGAGACGCGGTCAACGATGCCCAGGAGGAAGCTTTTGAGGTACTTGTCGAACGCTATGGCATTGAAAAAAAATGCCAGCATCTACTGACCGGCATTCCCCACAAGGTGATCGGACTTTTCGCCCAACAGAATGCATTCGACATGGTGGTGCTGGGTACGGTCTATCACCACGGGATCGACAGGTTGATCGGCAGTACTGCCGAGAGCGTACTGAACAGGGCCCCGTGCAGCTTGACGATCGTCAAGCCATTGCCTTGGGTTGACTGAAACGACGACCCGGTCGCACCCGTCGTTGATAAAAATCAACGGCTCTTGCGCCAAAAGGAGCGATCAATAGCGCTCCCATGAATGTTCAAGGAGGCGGCCATGCGAATGACATTTCTCGGTGCAGCAGGCACGGTCACCGGCAGCAAATACCTGCTGGAACACCGCGACCAACACGTACTGATCGATTGCGGCCTGTTCCAGGGCTATAAACAACTGCGGTTGCATAACTGGGACCCGTTCCAGCTTCCGGTTGAGAACCTCGACGCTATCGTCCTGACCCATGCCCATCTGGATCACAGCGGCTACCTGCCCGTCTTGGTGCGCAGCGGTTACCGTGGGCCGGTGTATGCCACGCCCGCCACCTGTGAACTGGTGAGGATTCTGCTATTGGACAGCGGCCGCTTGCAGGAAGAGGCCGCCGAGTTCGCCAACCGGCATGGTTTCTCCCGGCACAACCCGGCGTTGCCGCTTTATACCGAGCAAGATGCCGAACGGGCACTGAAACTGTTACGGCCCGTGGAGTTGCATCACAGGGTCGAAATTGTCCCAGGCATGACCATCCAGCTTCGTTGTGCCGGGCATATTTTGGGTGCGGCTACGGTGGAGGTGATCGCCGATGGCATCACGCTGGTCTGTTCAGGGGATCTGGGGCGGCCGGATGATCCATTGATGTTCGCGCCAGAAACCGTCGAGCAGGCTGATTATCTGCTCGTGGAATCGACCTATGGTGATCGCAAGCATCCAGTCGAGTCGCCGGAGGCGCAATTGGCTGAAGTCATCACCCGCACCACGCTGCGTCATGGCATCACCTTGGTTCCGTCGTTCGCAGTAGGGCGCGCCCAACTGTTGATGTACCACCTGTATCGGCTGAAACAACGACACGCGATTCCCGATGTGCCGATCTATCTCAACAGCCCGATGGCCACCGACGTCACAAGTTTGTACCAGCGTTTTCGCAGCGAGCACCGTTTGTCCCCCGAAGAATGCGAAGGCATGTGTCACGTCGCGCAGTTCGTGCGCACCACCGCAGATTCGATCAAGCTGGATCAGCAGCGCACCCCGGCGGTGATTATCGCTGCCAGCGGCATGGCCACGGGGGGGCGTGTGATCCACCACCTCAAGGCGCTGGCCCCCAACCCGATCAATACGTTACTCGTACCTGGTTTCCAGGCCGGCGGTACCCGTGGCGCGCAAATTGTCGCAGGCGCGCCTTCGGTGCGCATTCACGGTAAGGATGTGCCGATCAGGGCTGAGGTGGTGCCGATGGAAACCCTGTCCGCGCACGCCGACGCCGATGAAATCATGCAGTGGTTGCGCGGGTTCAAGCGGCCGCCGAAACACACTTACGTGGTGCACGGCGAACCCAATGCCTCGGATGTGCTGCGTCGACGTATCAGCCTGGAGCTGGGGTGGTCGGTCTCGGTGCCGGAGTATCGCGACAGTGTTGAGCTGACCCAGTAAACCGGTCCTGGCGAGCGGGGATGGAAGCCGTCTTGAGGTGAGTGAAAACGGATACCTTCCTCGGCTGTACTGACCTGAGTGCCAGCGGCGCCGTTGACGATGCCTTCAATGTCGGCCAATGAGCCGATGGCCGCCACTTTGCCGGTGTTGACGATCAGCCTGGTGTACATGGTGTCAGCTGAATGTGTGTAGCGTATTTTCTACCGTCGTCAGCGTTCGAAGCGCCATCGCAGATCCCTCACGCCTGTCTCTGGATGATGGGGAGGGCGTGGCACAAGCATTCACGTGCTGTCATCGGTTGTTCTTGTCCCTGGTATGCAACCATTCCTGCCAGGCTTGTCGGTATTTTTCATCCGCCCGTTTTTTCGCGTCAGAAAACTTATGGATGGTTTGCGTCGAAACGGGCTCGTTCAACAGTGCGTAGGCTTGATCGTTCAAACGGTCGGCTTCAAAAAACAACGCCCTGCTGCGGCTGCTCGATTCAAGGTTGGCTGCATGCTGTATGGCTGATTCATTGATGACCATGGTCGTACTCCTTCTGGAAGCACAAGAAGGTGAGCTGGGTGTCCTGGTCCCCCTCAACTTTCCATATTGAGACAAACGCGCCCGGTTCTATTCGTCACGTGTCCAGTCGACGTTCAAGCCATACTCATCATCGCCGTACCGGTAATCAGAGTTCCCTTTGAACGCGGCTTCCAGTGCATGGCCCAGGCGATTCGCGAGATGGATGCCGGTTGTGCTCACGATCAGGTCACCCCCTGAATCGGTCAAGGTGATGATGCGCTCCAGGGCATGCTCGGCTTTTTCCTTCTTCTCGGTGTTTTCGATCAGGTTGATGATTTCATCTCGATGCTTGAGCAAGAAGCTGCCCGATAACGTGAGCGTCCCCGCTGGCATGTTGTCATCGATGCGTCGGCAGGCTGGGCACGTCACTGTTTGCGCGTCATGAATGACCGTGCTTTCAGGGTGTTTCCAAGTCCAGTTCCCGGCTTGATAGACCGCGTCACACTGCGGGCAGATGGCTGAACCTTCAACCCGCTGCAAGCAATAGGGATCATGAGTGGATGTTTTGAACAGCTTGCTTTTTTGACTCTGCTGAAACTTGTCCATGGCTTTTCTCCTCGCGCATCAAATGGGAAAAAATCTTACCTATAACCGTGAAACCGTGACCGAAAAACAGATCCCTGCTCCTTTCAGCCTGCTGAACACACACTGTCATTTGGACTCGGTTTCTTGCTGCGCGAATTGATCTTTGTCAATTCCGGGACGTGAACTGACAGTCGGTCATCCCGAGGGTGCGCGCATTCTTTGGGCGATTTGGGGCGCGGTGGCGTTGTGAGTTTGTTGATAAAAGTCAACGTCGCACGGGCCAGTTCATAGAAGCTGAGAAAACGTACTTGTTGTAAAACTGGCCAGGAGAGCACCCTGATGGCTCACACTAAAATCGTGTTTCGTGCTGCAGCTCGCGAGAAAATCCTGAGTGGCGCTACACAGTTGGCGGATGCCGTGCGCGTGACGCTGGGGCCGAAATCAAAATCGGTATTGATCCAGAATAAGTGGGGCAATCCGACGGTCTGCAATGATGGTGTCACGATCGCCAAACGCATTGACCTGCTCGACCCCGAGGAAAACCTGGGTGCGCAAATGCTGCGTCAGGCGGCCGAGCGCACAGGCGATGCGGTAGGGGACGGGACCAGTACGTCAACGGTGCTGGCCCATGCAATCCTGGCCGATGGCATCCGCAACGTCGTTGCGGGTGCCAGTGCGATCGACCTCAAGCGAGGCCTGGATCGTGGGCTGTTGTTGGTCGTGGAATCCCTCGCCGCCCAGTCGCGCCCGGTCAGCACGCCCAAGGAAAAGGCCCAGGTCGCCACGCTGTCGGCGCATAACGATGCCGTCATCGGTCAACTGGTGGCTGACGCCCTGGAAAAGGTCGGCGTTGAAGGCGTCGTCAGTGTCGAGGAGTCCAAGACCACCGAAACAGTGGTCGAAGTCATGGAAGGCATGCGGTTTGACCGGGGTTATGTCTCACCCTATTTCGTCACCGATGCCGAGAAGATGCAGGTCGAACTCGATGACGCCTACTTGTTGCTCTGTGACCATAAGATCGGTGCACTCAAAGACTTACTGCCCTTGCTCGAACTCGTTGCCAAAAGCGGGCAACCGCTGGTGTTGATCGCAGACGACATCGAAGGTGAGGCGTTGACCACGCTGGTCGTCAACCAGATAAGAGGTGTTCTGCGAGCGGTGGCAATCAAGGCGCCAGGCTTTGGGGATCGGCGCAAGGAAATGCTTCAGGACATGGCCGTTCTGACCGGGGCAACGGTGGTTTCCAACGAACTGGGCGTCACCCTCGAACAGGTGGAACTGAACCAGTTGGGACGTGCACATCGAGTCGTGGTGCAAAAAGACAGCACAGCGCTGATCGGGGGCGCCGGTACACACGAGGCCATTGAGGCGCGTTTGCAGCAGATCCGTGCGCAAATAGACAGCACCACCAGCGACTACGACCGTGAAAAGCTTCAGGAACGACTGGCCAGGCTGTCTGGTGGTGTCGCGGTGATCCGGGTCGGAGCGCCTTCCGAAGCCGAAATGAAGGCACGCAAGGATGCACTGGATGATGCTATCTCAGCGACCCGGGCGGCGATCGCCGAAGGCATTGTTCCGGGGGGTGGTCTTGCGCTGCTCAAGGCCGTCCCGATTATCGCCGCCGAAGAGGCCCGCTATGAGGGTGATGCCAGGACAGGCTTGCAGATTCTTCGCCGGGCGCTGGAAGCGCCGGCCAGACTCATCGCTGAAAATTCGGCAGTGGATGCCGGCGTCGTGGTTGCACGCATGCTTGCGGAACCTGGGAACATTGGCTTCGATGCGTCCGCCAATTGCTATGTCGACATGTATGAAGCCGGCATCATTGACCCGACCAAGGTGGTGCGTATTGCCCTCGAAAATGCTGTTTCAGTCGCCAGTATCTTGCTGCTGACCGAGGCGACCATGACTGATATTCCGGAAAAGGAATCATCTGGCCAGCCACCGTTCCCTGAGTGATGGCTGTGAAAGGGGTAACGCTCACGTATACGAGGACGTCTCGATCAACGCCAGGTGACTGAGCAACGGGTTTTCGCCGTGCAGGTTGTTCACTCTCGCCTCCACGCCATCTGCGGACTTTTCGGCAGTGTGAAGAAGGGAAGGCCCGCTCCGATTGATAGTGATCAAGTACGGTGGAATGAAAGGCTGCTCCTCTTACGGGGGCTCACGCCGGTAGTTGATATTTATCAACGTCAGGCACTTTCCAGAGGAGCAACCTGAATCAACGCTGGTGCTTGGTCCGGCGTGGACGCACCGGCTGAGCCCTACGAGGCCAACGGCAGGCGTTGAAGCCCTCTGCCTGGAGTCAGACCATGAGCCAGTATCAACAGTTGTTACTCATCATCCACCTGGCCCTGCGCCATTCTCCGGCAATCGACCATGCAGCAGCGCTCGCCAAGGCCAGCGGTGCACGTTTGCATATTGCGACGTTGATTCCTGCGTTGAAACTGTTGTCGCTGCTCGAAGAAGGCGACCGGGAAAAGGCTCGGGCGCGTTACCTGCAGGACCATCGCGATTGGCTGGAGGACCAGTCCAAACTTCTGCGTGGCAGAGGGATCGAGGTGACCACCGAGGTGGCTTGGGCTGATGACATGGAGCAAGACATCCTGGATCACGTCAAGGAACTGCAGCCCGACCTGTTGATTAAGGAAATCCAGCAAGAATCAGCGCTCAAGCGCGCGTTTTTCACCCCGCTGGACTGGCACTTGCTGCGCCACTGCCCGATACCGGTCTATCTGGTGGGCGGCGGTCATGCCTTGCCACGCAAGGTCGTGGCGGCGGTTGACGTTTCGGACACCGAGCCTGCAAACAGCGAACTGAATGAGCGGATCATTCAACAAGCCACCAACCTGGCGTTGCAGTGTGATGCAGAGTTGCACCTGCTGTATGCCTGCGATCTTTCGGGGGTGTATCTGGCGGACATGGGTGGTCTCGCGCTTTCAGACATCACCAAAGAGTTGCGCACAACCGAGGAACAATCGTTCATCAAACTGGCCGGTCTGTACGGCGTGCCCTCTGACCGCCGGCATTTCGTTCTCGGACACCCGGTCTCGGCGTTGAGCGATTTTGCCAACGAGCAGCAGGTGGATGTGATCGTGATGGGCAGAGTCCAGTACCACGGCCTGGAGAAGCTGCTGGGCAGCACGACCGAACATATTCTGTACCAGGTGCCTTGTAGTGTTCTGGCGGTCTAGAACGGACAAGGCCATGTTGTAACGAAACGACAGGCGTCATTGCCTGAGGAGGTTTTTCATGAGTCAAAGCCCCTCATTGCAAACCACATTGGAGGACCGGGCAGAAGCCGGTCGACGTCTGGTGGAACCGTTGCTCAAATACGCCCATCGACCCGATGTCATCGTCCTCGCCTTGCCCCGTGGCGGCGTTCCGGTCGCCTATGAAGTGGCCAAGGCCCTGGACGTGCGCCTGGACCTGATGCTGGTCCGAAAGCTGGGCGTTCCGTCCCAGCCGGAGTTCGCCATGGGCGCCATTGCCAGTGGCGGTATACAAATCATTAATGAAGACGCCTTGCGGGCGCACCCCATTACCCCGGCCGCGTTCGATGCCGTGCTCGCGCGCGAAACACAGGAGCTGTTGCGTCGTGAGCAGGTGTACCGCGGAACCCGCCCCCCCGTGCGACTGAAGGATCAGGTGGTGATCCTGATCGACGATGGCCTGGCAACCGGGGCCTCGATGATGGCGGCAATCCACGCCGTGCGAATACAAGCACCGTCTCGCATCGTCGTCGCCGTGCCGGTTGCGCCGCTGGAAACGGTGGAGGCACTGCGCAGTGAAGTCAACGAGGTGATCTGCCCGCTGATTCCCGAGTGGATGATGTCGATCGGTTATTGGTACTTGAGATTTCCCCAGACTTCAGACGCAGAGGTCATAGATTTGTTGATGCGGGCCTGGCAGCGAGAGTCTGCCACCAGCGCCTCGACTCAGGGGAACGTCGATGACTGAGTCGCAATATCGACAGCTGGACCTGAGGGACGTTGAGTTATCAGCCGATTTGCGTCTGCCGACCAACGCCAGCGCTCTGGTGGTCTTCGTGCATGGCAGCGGCAGTGGTCGTACAAGCCCGCGCAATCAGTATGTTGCAGAGTCGCTGGCCAGCAGGGGGCTGGCGTCGCTGCTGTTCGACCTGCTCACGGAGCCGGAGCAACGCCTGGACAACCTCACCCGGGAGCTACGTTTCGATATCGCCTTGCTCGCCAGGCGACTGGTGGAGGTCATCGACTGGGTCGGTCGCGACGTGGAATTGCACTCGTTACGAATCGGTCTGTTCGGCGCCAGCACCGGTGCGGCGGCGGCGTTGTTGGCGGCGGCCGTGCGCCCGGAGGTGGTGCATGCGGTGGTCAGCCGGGGAGGGCGTACCGACCTGGCGGGTGCGGCATTGTCGCAGGTGAGGGCGCCCACTCTGCAGATCGTTGGCGCCCAGGACCCGGTGGTACTCGAACTGAATGACCAAAGCTGTCATGCCTTGCGGTGTGAGCAGCATCTGGAGATCGTGGCGGGCGCTACCCATCTTTTTGAAGAACCGGGGGCCCTTGAGGAAGTCGCCAGACTCGCTGGCGACTGGTTCGAGAAGCATCTGCACGGCCCCGACTGAAAACGCTTGATCGGCCTCACACGCCAAACGGATAGGTTTCGTCTTCCGGTTCGAGTTTCTGGCTTTTCGGCAGCGCCAGTGCTGTTACGGGTTGGGTCTGTTCAATCCAGATCATGGCATCGAACTGTTCGGCCAGCATCGCTTCGAAGTAGTGACTGCCACGCTCGGTTTTGGGGCGGTAAATCACCCCGATGGCCCGTTCCAGCAACGGTTTGGACAACACCCGGCGCAGCTCTTTGCGCGTTGGGTCTCGCCAGTCGGTCAATGACGCCGGCACACCTGCCTTGAGGAACTGATGCTCCCAACTGTCCGGGCGAGAGGGCCGGATGTCCTTGATCAGCATGTCACCGTCCCAGTCATCGGCCGCAGCCACCTGGCCACGGTCGGTGCTCATGCCGATCAGAACGACATCGCGTCCATAGGCGCTGCGGCACAGCTGACCGATGTTGAATTGGCCCTTCCAGCCCATTTCCGTGGCGGCCGCGTTGCCGATATGAGAATTGTGCGCCCAGACCACGGCTTTGGCTTGCGGGCCCCGGTGCTCAAGGAGGGCCCGTAGTGTGTCGAACATGTGCCGGTCACGCAGGTTCCATGAGGCGGTCGACCCTCGATAAATCGCCCGGTAATACTGCTCCGCCGCCTGCACCACCCGGGCGTTTTGCGCCGCATTGAAGAACGCCTCGTCGTTCTGGATGAGCCCCGCCAGTTGTTCGGCCAGCATGGCGTTGAGCTGTTCGATCACCGCTTGTTCACAGGGCATCACACCGCCACGTTCGACGAAGTGGCCATACAGCGCGGGATCATCCTGCCACGGGGTCAAGCAGCCATAGCGCCGCCGGGCTTCATGGGCCAGAGGCGGGTCGACCCGGTCCAAATAGGCCAGCACTTCATGAATGGAGTTGCGCAAGCTATAGACATCCAGGCCGCGAAACTCAACGCGACGGTCAGCGGCGTGCTGGTGATTGTACTGATGCAGCCAGTGGGTGAATGCCTTTACCTCGCTGTTGCGCCACATCCAGGTCGGGAACCGGCTGAAAATGTGGCGCTTCCACGCGGAATGCGCCAACCCCCGGACGTACTGGTCGACGTGGCCGGCGTCCGGCCAGTCTGCTTCAACCGCCACGATATTGAACCCGTGCCGCTCGATCAGCCTTTGGGTAATCGCCGCCCGGGTTCGATAAAAATCACTGGTGCCATGACTGGCCTCACCGATCATCACCACGCGCGCATCCGCGTAGCGATCGAACATTTCACCAAACGCGGATGAATCCAGCGCCGGCAGAGGCTCAGCGTATTGGCGCAGAAGAGGTGCGATGGCGGCCTGGTCAATGTGCCGAGGTGAGCCATACAGTTTATCCAGCATGTCTTGGGAGGGTGTGTTCATGACCGTCATCCCCATAAGGGTGGGTTACCGCCAGCGGTATTGCGCTTGCGCTCAACCGCCCGAAATCAATCCGCAGGTGCTCGACACATTGTGTTTGCGCAAACCTTTGTGTCGCTTCGTCACCTGTTTGATTATTCCTACACCTTGAACCAGACGAACAATTGAGATTCGTCAATAAAGAGCGCGATGCCTTAAGCGTAGGTACCGGGATCCAGTATTCGTTGGCTGCTGAATATGACCTGACGCGATGGGCGTTATTCCGAATGCAGGCTTGGAAGGCTCATTTTCCTTTGACCTTGTAAATGGTCTGCGTCTAGCTAGGCTCCAGCCTAGGGCGGTCATCAGGGCAGGGCATTGAACGGTAAGTGAAGGACGCGTATTGATCCGCTGAACACAGGGGCGTAGATCATGGAAGCATTTGGCATGAAGAGTTCTTTCAACCGATCACATCTTATTCTTGCCCTCTGCGTAGCAGCGCTCATGGGCTGTACCCGTACGAGCGAAGAGACATCGCAAACAACGTCGCCCATGTCCGGTATCGCCATGGCGGACCAGGTTTGCGCCCAATGCCATGGGCTGACAGGGGAATCCATCTCGCCAACGTTTCCCAAGTTGGCCGGGCAGCAAAAAGAGTACCTGAAGTTGCAGCTGGCTGACTTCAAGAGCCATGCACGCAACGATAAAGCCGGGACTCAGTACATGTGGGGTTTTACCCATCTGACAGAGACCCAGATTGCCGAGCTGGCCGACTATTTTTCAAGTCAGAGCCCCATGAAGGCGGATGCCGACACGCCTGATGCCCGCGGTGAATTGATCTTTCGCCAGGGCTCGCCTGGTGCGGGCGTCGCGCAGTGCAGTTCGTGCCATGGTGCTGACGGTCAGGGCAGTGGCGAGATTCCCCGCCTGGCGGGTCAACATGCCGATTATATGATTCGCCAGATCAAGGTTTTTCAACAAGCCAACCAGCGTCCCCGGGGTGACCTGACGAAGCAGATTGCTCACGCACTGTCTGATGCGGATGCCGAATCTGTCGCTCATTACATGGCGACACTCGGGGCCAAAAAATAGTGGTCTCCGAGGTGTCTGTAATGAGCTTGAACTGAAACCAATGACAAGGTCGCAAGATCGGCTGATTCAATGAAAAAAAAGCCCCCGCCGGTTTCCCGGCAAGGGGCAGGGCGGTCTGGGGTTCACTCGCCTTTGATCGGCACGACCTTATCCGCTTTCATGGCTTCGGGCTTTTTCGGCAGCGAGATGCTCAGCACGCCTTTGCTGAAACTCGCGTCGATCTTATCGGCATCGACCCCTTTGGGCAGGTTGAACACCCGCTCGAAGGAACCGTAGTGACGCTCGCTGAGGTGATAACCCTTCCTTTTTTCTTCCTTGTCCTCTTTCTTTTCGCCTTTGATGATCAGGCTGCCGTTGGACAGTTTGATCTCAATGTTTTTCTGATCCATACCGGGCAGTTCGGCAGTGATTTCGAAGCTTTTGTCTTTCTCGGTGATGTCCACGGCAGGCAGGCTGTGAGCGATCAGTTCCCGACGCCAGAGCGGCTCGACATCGAACAGCCCGCGACCGAATGGCGACAGCCCTGAGCCGCGATTGAAGTCTTCGAACAGGTGATCGACCTGTTGCCGAAGTTTTTCCAAGGGGCGCCAGAGGTCTGTTACCACTGGATGCTGACTGGCTTTGTCGTCGCTATGAACCGGCACTTTTTTTTCGCTGTTGCTCATTTTGATTCCTCCTCTTGGGTAATAGAGATGGATCGCAAACACCCGTTTGGCGGCCCACCACGACAGAACAAACACGCCACACTGGCCCCTACAAGGACAGTGTCCCGGACCACAACATCCAGCCGGCGAAGGCCGCCGCCACCCAGATGATGATCAACAGTCCCGTCTCGGGGCCGCTGAGCGGTTGCCCCTGACGAGTCTTCATAGTGACCAGGTAAATCAATGAACCGGGGGCGTAGAGCAAAGCGCTGAGCAACATGTATTTAGGCCCGGCGGCATACAGCAGCCACAGGCAATACAGCGTGGCGACCGAGGCGATGGCCATATCGCGTAGTTGCAGGGCGCGGTGGCCGGCATAGGTCTGGCCCTGCCAGGTCAGTTTCAGCGCATACAGACCGCTGAACAGGTACGGCAGCAGAATCATTGAGGTGGCCAGGGAAATCAGCGCGAGGTAACTGGCGCTCGAATACAACGTCAGTAACAGGAACAGTTGAATGCAGCCGTTGGTGATCCACAGCGCATTGGCCGGTACACCTTGGGTGTTTTCCACGGCAAGCGCGCCTGGCATGACCTTTTCCTTGGCCGGTGTGAACACCGATTCCGCCGCCAGCAGCGTCCAGGCGAGCAGGGCGCCACCCACCGAAATGATCAAGCCGATGCTGATCAGCACCGCGCCCCACGGCCCGGCGGCAGCCTGAAGCACACCGGCCATCGAAGGGTTTTTCAGGGCGGCCAGTTCAGGTTGTCTGAGAATGCCCAGCGAGAGCAACGACACGGCAATCAACAGCAACAGGGTGATGACAAAGCCGATGACCGTGGCGCGGCCGACATTGGCGCGTTCTGCGGCGCGGGCGGAGAACACGTTGGCGCCTTCGATCCCGATGAACACCCAAACGGTGACCAGCATGGTGCTTTTCACTTGATCGAGGGTGCTGCCCAGCGCGGGCGAGCCCCAGAAATCGACAGTGAAGGTTTCACGCTGGAAGGCCGCGATCACCAGACCGATAAACAGCAGCAACGGTACGATCTTGGCTACCGTGGTCAACGCGTTGGCCCGGGCCGCGGTGCGCATCCCTCTGAGGATCATCCAGTGCAACGACCACAACACCACGGACGCGCCGGCAATCGCTGCTTTGTTATTGCCTTCACCGAACAGCGGGAAGAAATAACTCAGGGCCGCGAACAAAATCACCAGGTAGCTGACGTTGCCGATCCAGGCGCTGATCCAGTAGCCCCAGGCTGAATTGAACCCGAGGAATTCGCCACCCAAGGCGCGTGCATAGGCAAACACCCCGTTATCCAGTGCTGGTTGGCGGTTGGACAAGGTCTGATAGACCAGTGCCAGCGACAGCATGCCGACGCCGGTGATCAGCCAACCAATCAGGATCGCCCCGGCACCCGCGCTGGCCGCCATGTTTTGCGGCAGGCTGAAAATGCCGCTGCCAATCATCGAACCGACCACCAGGGCAATCAGCAGGCTCAAGGACAAGCGTTTGGGTTCCACCTTTCGCAAACTGCCTGCAAGTGGGTGGGCAGTCGGCGGGATGACCGGCTGGGTGCCTTGCAGGTGCGTAGCCATGGGAGCCTCCACGAAACGAAAGTTTCTGCACTCATCGAAGGCGATGGTGCGAATGCTGACTCTAATTTCTACATGTCCGTCCAACGCCTGATTGATTTAGATCAGAAAGAAGGCAAACACCTGGTTTGTCCGGGCACAGCCATGACCTGCGTTGTGTCCAACGCCTCAATTGCGGCCCCCGGCGGACACAAAAGACATTCGAGTCCTAAGCTCTACTTCGATGAGCGACAGATGTTTTTACGGCGAGGCCTGCAAATCGCTTTTTTAAGGAACTCACTTCGATGCTCAGTAAGTGGCTGGACCCCGTTCTGTTGCTGCTCACCGCACTGACGCTGCTGGCCGGCGGCATTGCGTATGTTGCGCAAGCACCTGATTGGGCCTCGAGGTGCTGGGCCGCAGGAAGTCTGGTGATGTCCGCGGTGCTGCTCGTTGAAATCGTCAGGCGCCTGGCCCGGCGCGAGGCCGGTGTCGACCTGATCGCGCTGCTGTCGATCACCGCCGCCCTGGTCTTTGAGCAGACACTGGTGGCGGCAGTGATTGCCTTGATGCTGGCGACCGGACGCACCCTGGAATTTTTCACCAAGCAACGCGCCGACCGCGAGCTTCGTGCGCTCATCGACCGGGCGCCACGTTTTGCCTGGTTGCAGGAGGAGGGTGGCTTGCGCGAGATCCCCGTTGAGCAGGTCCAGCTAAATCAAACATTGCTGGTGCGGTTGGGAGAGGTGATACCGGTCGATGGTCGCCTGCTGAGTCCTGCGGCCATTCTCGACGAATCGGCGCTCAGTGGTGAGTCGTTGCCCGTCACCCGTCGAGAGGGCGAGCAACTGCCCAGCGGCGTTTCCAATGTCGGTGCGCCCATCCTGCTAATCGCTACGCGAACGGCCGCGCAGAGTACCTATGCCGGCATCGTGCGGCTGGCCGAGGAGGCACGTCGTTCGCGCGCACCTTTCGTGCGCCTGGCCGACCGCTATGCATTGTTCTTCATCCCATTGACGTTGTTGCTTGCCGGATTCGCTTGGCATTTGAGTGGTGATCCTTTGCGAGCGCTGGCGGTTCTGGTGGTGGCCACACCTTGTCCTTTGATTCTGGCGGTACCGATCTCCTTCATGTCGGGTATTTCGAGAGCCGCGCGGCGCGGGATCCTGATCAAGGACGGCGTGACCCTGGAAGCGTTGGCCGGAGTCAAGCAGGTGTTCCTCGACAAGACCGGCACGCTGACCAGCGGCCACGCCCGTCTGCAGTCGGTTGAGGTGAATGGGCTGGCCGATCCGCAATATTTGCTTGGCCTGGCTGCTTCACTCGCGCAGGCCTCGACGCATCCTGTCTCCCAGGCAATTGTTGAAGCGGCGCATCAGCGTCAATTGCCTCTCAGCGTCCCACAGGACGTAGAAGAAAACCCAGGCTCTGGACTTTGTGGGCAGGTCGATGGCGTGCAGGTGCGTTTCGGCACGTTGTCTTTTGCTCACAAAGACACCCCTGAAACTGACTGGGCCGCCGCCATGCTGCGCCACATGGATTACCTGGCGTGCAGTGGAAGCTTCATCGACGTGGATGGCAAACTCGCGGGCCTGCTGGTTTTCTCGGACAAGGTTCGGCGCGAAACTCCACAGACTCTGCGTCGACTGCGCAATAGGGGCATCGAAAAGATCGTCATGCTCACAGGCGATCGCCTGGAAACCGCCGAGATGATTGCGCTGTCTGCCGGGATTGACGAGCTGCGTGCCGGGTTGACCCCTGAGGATAAAGTGCGTGCTGTACAGCAAGGTTGCCTGCGCACTAGCACATTGATGGTCGGCGATGGCATTAACGACGCCCCCGCGCTGGCGGCGGCGAATGTCGGCGTGGCCATGGGGGCCAGCGGTGCCACTGCTTCTGCACAAGCCGCTGGTGTTGTGCTGTTGGTGGATCGTCTGGACCGTCTGGTCGAGGCGCTGGACATTGCCCGACGCACCCGCTACATCGCTCGCCAGGGTGTGTTGGTCGGCATGGGGATGTCGTTGCTGGCCATGGCGGTGGCGGCCATCGGTTACTTGCCGCCGCTGATTGGCGCCGTGGTGCAGGAGGGCATCGACGTGGTGATTATCCTTAACGCCTTGCGGGCTCTGGGGCCGTTGTGGGGGCAGAAAAAACGAAAGCTTGCCGCAGAGCATATCGATCGCCTGCAGGACGAACACCAGCAACTCTCCACCGTATTGAGCGATCTGCACCAACTGGCCAGCGACTTTGCCCAGCGCCCACTTGCGCAAGCACAGACCGACTTGCAGGAACTGGTCGACAAGCTGCAAACATCACTGGCACAGCATGAACATGAAGATGAAAACACACTGTACCCGCTGCTGACGCGAAGCATGCCGGGCGAGGACCCGATGTCGGCTATGAGCCATGCTCACCGGGAGATTTTTCGTCTTATCCATTTACTGGCGCGCATGAGTAGCGACTTCAGTTCCGACCCCGCAACGGCATCTGCTGATGAGATTCAGCATCAGCTGATTCGTCTGGATACCCTCGTGCGACTGCACTTTGATCAGGAGGAGGAACTGTTTCGTTATCTGGATTGGCGCTAGAAACTCAAGTCCGGTAAAAGGGGGATGAAATGAGTAAGACCGATGAGCGTGATAAGCGTTGTATCGCTTCTCCATACCTCGAAGACATCGAAGCGATTGTCCGTCAGCTGGATTCTGACAGGCGCACGAGCACGGGCGTGCCACGATGGTCTTGAATCGTGCATTTTGGGGGCGCTTGGTTTGGGACTACGCTAAAGCCATGCGGATCGTCGATCAATCGGGACCCACTGTTCGAGCTGCGTCCGTCTCTGGAGCGCCCAATGCCGTCCATCATCACGCGCCTGGTGGCGCTGTTTGTTCTTTGCCTGACGCTTGAAGTGCCAGCCCAGACCAACGTCTGCCCGGCCGGCGAGACACAAGTGTGCCTGAACGGCTGCATCTGCCTGCCAGGCCTGGTGTCTGATGACATCCACCAGATCGCGGCACCGGCCCTGGCGATGTGGCTGACCCAAGCCCGCGCTGACGCAGCCGGCACCGGCATCCAACCCATTCCACCGCACATCCGCGAACAACTGCTGCGCTGGTACGACCCCAGCGTCCTCGATACTGCGCGCTACAAAGTGAGCGACAACGGCCAATTCAACGCCGCCACGGCCATGCTGCAAAATCCTGATGTCGGTGCCGTGACGCTGATCGACATCATCCTCTTCCGGGACGCTCAAACTGCAGAGCAGGACATTGCGCTTTGGGCTCACGAACTAAAGCATGTGCAGCAGTATCAGGAATGGGGGGTAGAAGGATTTGCCCAGCGGTATACACAGGATTTCAATGCTGTGGAGGCGCCGGCCTATGCCATACAGGCTGAGGTCAGGCGGTGGGGGCGGGAGGGGAATTACTGAAGAGATCGATTGCACTTACCCCCGCTGCTCGGCCACCAGCAGCAATGACTGCGGCACAGGACTTTGCGGGTGCTGCGGTTCCTGCAGGGCGGCCAGCTGAAAACCGGCCATGTCCAGCGCATTGAGCCAACTGGACAAGGTGCGAAAGTACCACGGCATGGTTTGCCACTGGCCCTTGAACCCGGCAAAGGTCTCTTCCCGCCAGCCATCCTGATAGTCGCCCGCCGCTGCGGTCCATGGATGCAGTGTCTGGATCACCAGCGCGCCGCCAGGGGCGAGCAGGGCGTTCATGGCCGTGAGCAGAGGGATGATGTCCTGGTGCAGCAGGGCGAAGTTGGCGCAAATCAGGTCGTAGTCGCGGCCGATTTCCACCTTCGCTTCCACCAACGCTTCATAGCTCGCCACATGCACCGGCGAAGAGCCCGCCGCCCGCGCCGCCTCGACCAGCGTCGCATCGCCATCCACACCGACCGCTTTGATGCCCCGTTCAGCCAGCGCGCGCAACAGCCAGCCCTCGCCGCAGCCCAGGTCGAGCACGTGCTCGGGCTGGCGGCCCAGCACCGCCAGCAGGATGGCCTGGTCGGTGACCTTGAGGCGGCTTTCGATGGCGCCGGTGCGGATGGCGTCGATCCAGGACTGGGCGTTGTGGTGCCAGCTTTGCAGGAGGGTGGATTCGGGGGTGGGCATGTCGGTGACCGGCGTTGTGGGTTGGATAAAAGGATAGGACATGTGCGGGTGGATCGAAAAATCCTTACCCGCCTTTTACTCCGCTCATGTCGGGCAGCTTGTCTCAGATTCAGCGCGATGTTGAAGCCACCCCAACGTCAGAAAGCCCCGGCTGTCGTAGAGGCTCGGACGACGCAGAATTCAAATCGAGCGTTGATTAACACGCTGAGTCAGTTCCTCCGCCGACTCCTTGCGTTCGGAATAGCGGTCAACCAGATCCGGGCGTTCGCGCAGCAACAACGTGAACTTCACCAGTTCTTCCATGACATCTACCACCCGGTCATACAGCGCGGACGGTTTCATGCGGTTGCCTTCGTCAAACTCCAGATAGGCCTTCGGCACGGAAGATTGATTAGGGATCGTGAACATCCGCATCCAGCGTCCCAGCACGCGAAGCTGATTCACCACGTTAAAGGATTGGGAACCGCCGCTGACCTGCATGACGGCGAGGGTTTTTCCTTGGGTCGGGCGAACGGCGCCCAGGGCCAGCGGCACCCAGTCAATCTGGGCCTTGAATACGGCAGACATGGCGCCGTGGCGCTCAGGTGAACACCAGACCTGTCCTTCAGACCATTGCATCAACTCCAGCAATTCCTGAACTTTCGGGTGATCGCTGGGGGCGTCATCCGGTAGCGGTAGTCCCGATGGATTGAAGATCCGCGTCTGTGCACCGAAGTGTTCGAGCAGACGGGCGGCTTCTTCGACCAGCAGCCGACTGAATGACCGTGCGCGGGTCGACCCGTACAGCAACAGGATTCGTGGTTTGTGTCGGTCGTCGTCACCGGCAATGGGTTGAATCAATGACGCGTCGAGATTAGGCAGTGAGTGGGTCATGGGGGGCTCCCGTTACAGTGTGCTGATGCGGTCGAGTTCGCGCTTCAGTGCATCGCGATCCAGTTGGGCGAAGGGCAGGGCGAGGAACGCCCGGCAGCGTGTATCGATGTGCGCAAGCGTCGAGTGGAATGCAGCGGTGACGACCGTTTCGTCACCCTTCACCTCTGATGGATCCTCCAATCCCCAATGGGCTTTCAACGCCGGCCCGAAGTAGACCGGGCAGGCCTCACCGGCAGCCTTGTCGCACACGGTAATGACAATGTCCGGCGGGTTGGCCTCGAAGGCGTCGTTGCCTTTGCTGCTTAACCCGTCGATCGCAATCCCGGCCTCTTGCAACGTGGTCAGGCTGCGCGGCAGCACCTGTCCTTTGGGGAAGCTGCCGGCGCTGATCGCCTGGAAGCCTTGCGGGGCGAGATGATTGAACATCGCTTCGGACAAGATGCTGCGACAGCTATTGGCGGTACACATGAACAGAACGCGCATGGCGACTCCTCTTTTCAGGCGGGCAGGCGCAAGGCCAGGGTAGATAAGGTGGTGGATCAGCAGCAGGCGGCAGTGTTGAGAGGACGGTCGCCCATCGCTTCGAGTCGGGCGCTGTTTTCCTCAAGCCAGTCGGCGTTGGCTTCCAGGGTTGTCTCAAGAATGGTGCGAACCCACTTGGGCAGTTCGGGGTTGAGCCGGTAATACACCCACTGACCCTGACGGCGGTCCAGCAGCAGGCCACATGCCCGGAGCTGTGCGAGGTGGCGGGAGATTTTCGGTTGACTGTCGTTCAGGGCGCAGACCAGTTCGCAGACGCATAACTCTCCCTCACGGGTGATCAGCAAGGTGGCCCGCGTGCGAGTTTCGTCGGACAGGCATTTGAATACGGCGGCAGGGTTCAGCATGGAAGCGTCTTTCAATATATGCGGTTGCCCGAATATACGGCTATCCATATGTATCAGGCAAACCAAAACAGATCGCGGTCGGTACAGCCTGTGAATGAATGCTCATCTTGAAAATGCAATTGCAAATTTGTATCATTCGTTTTCAATTCAGCGAAGCAGGGAACGCAACGCCAAAACAATAATAAGGTCTCGGCAATGCTCAAAATGCTTCTCGTATACGGTCATCTGCTCGCTACGTGTATTGCCTTGGGGAGGGTGTTGCAGGCGGATCACAAGCTTTGGAGTTGGCGCAAGGAAATACTGGATCAGGCCAGGCTTGAGTACCTTGATGAAACTCAGAGGATCGTCAGCCTCGCACTGCTGGCCCTTTGGGCAAGCGGACTGTTGCTGGTGCTTGAGGGTTATCTCAATGAAGGCGACGCGTATCTGCTCAATCAGAAGCTCTGGGCCAAGGTAACAGTCGTCGCGCTGCTTAGCCTCAATGGTGCATTACTGCATCGAGTCGGCTTCCCGTTGTTGCAAAAGGCCCCATTCGTCGCACTGCGCAGTGCAGGCCGCACGCGGCTCGCGTTGTTGGGCGCGCTTTCCATGAGCGGTTGGCTATTCGCCGCTTTCCTTGGGGTGGCTCGGGCCTGGAATCACGTGTTGCCTTATCTACATGTGATAGGCGCATTCGCCGCATTCTCGTTACTGGCTTGTTGCGTGGCACTGGCAGTCGCCGGTAAGGCGGGCAGTGTCGGTGCGCCAAAATCCTCGGTACCGGGGTAGCTATCAAATGACCGGCTGGCGTTCGTTCAGTCGGTTGACCGCGAACCGATCGGCCCGCGTCACTGCCGCTCTATTAATTTTTGCATTCCGCCAACACCACTTTGCAGGTATCCGGCGTGCCACCGGATCGCCCGGCGTAGCGTATGCAATTATCCACGGATTTTTTGCGAGCCATGTTCAAGGTGGAGCCCCAGGCCAGGCCGCCCTCGCCGACGGTGGGAAGTGCTTTTGCATAGCAGCTGTCGCCCAGGCTTGAGACCGAATAGCGAGCCGTCGTCGCTTTGCCTGAACATCCCGCTGTCAGCGCCAGGTTGATGGCGAGCAGGGAGGGCAGGATCCATGACGAGCATCGGTGTGCTGTTTTTCCGGTCATCCCAACTCCCCTGTATCAAGAGGCTAGAGGCTTGTTTGTGGTCGTACTCTATTCAGATTAGATGGTGTTGTGCCGGCCCTAGGGTCGGTTTAGCGCAATTAGCGTTTTTGAGTCATCTTGCTGACAGCCGGAGTAAACCGTACGACAGCGAGCGGCGATCCGTTCGCTCGCTGGACGCCATAACCGCGCCTATGGCATCGTCGAAAACATACGCCATGTAGTAAACAGGATAAAAACAATGGAGGAGGGTGATGAGGTCGACGCCAACACGTCGCTGGCAACGCTAAAGGCGTTCAATCGTTGCGTGTTGCACCTGGGTCGGCTTGCTCGAGATCGCGGCGCCTCCCAATTCATCGCCGACGGCTTGCAGGCCTTCCGCCAACTGGTGCCCTTCGCTTCGGCATGGTGGGGCGAGATGTCGACGTCAGACGCCAGTACTCCTCAAAGCTGGATGCACGGGCGGATCAATCTGCCCGAGTCGTTTGCCATCGAATGGCACAAAGTGGCGGTCAGCGACCTATTTTCCCAGGAGACCTTGAGTCAACCCGGGGAAGTGGTGCGCGACAGTGGGTTCACCGATCCCTGCGAGGAGGTGAACGACTTCGCACGGCGGCACGATCTCTACCACCTGATGTGCATCACGTTCGAGCTCCCTGAAAGCGGCTTAGTGTTCTTCGTTTGTCTCTACCGAGGCCTTCATGCACAGGCTTTCAATGACAGCGAGGACGGATTGTTTTCGGCGTTCTGCGACCATCTGTTGCAGTTGTGGCGCTTTCAGGTGCAGGACATGATCCGCTGCGACACGGGCAACGGGGCGAGTGACTTCGGGGTCGCCCGGATGGACGGCAGTCTGCTGTATGTGGGCGCAAGTCTGTGCGCCGCGATTCAGCGCGAATTGCCTGGGTGGAGCGGTTCAATGCTTCCCGTTGATGTCATCGCACAACTGCAAAAGGCGCCCTGCGTGATTCGCCTGGGTCGTACTGCGATGACGCTTAGCCCCAACGCCGAGCACGTCATTCTGTCACTCGAAATGCAGGCGCGCGGAGTGGTGTTGGCGCCACGCGAGCGCACGGCGGCGATGCTGTTCGCCGCCGGCCATTCCTATAAGGAAATTGCCAAAATCCTTGCACTGAGTCCGGCCACAGTGCGCACCTATCTGCGCAACTGCTATTTGCAGCTCGGCGTGAAGAGCAAAGTGGAGCTGGGTTCTGTCCTGCGCTCATCGACCTCGCCTGCGCAAACTGCACGTCGTCATTAAGCCGCGCACAACACATACCTTGTGGCAAATGCCCTGTGGCGAGGGGATTCATCCCCGTTCGGCTGCGAAGCAGTCGTCAATCCGATGGATGCGATTTTCTTGATACACCGCGCCATATGGTTTTACGACTGCTTCGCAGCCGAACGGGGATAAATCCCCTCACCACAAGGCAGCTGCTACAAAGTATGTGTTGCTGCTTCGCTGACCGGTATTTGCCTTACCCCTCCTCATTTGTGGAGGTCCATCCGACCGCCGCGCTCTATAGGGTATGCCCTGCATATCAGGGGCTTGCGACCGTCCGTTCGGGCCACTTCCAAAACTATAAAAATAGAGGTGAGGCAGTTGAAATTTTCCAGGCTATTTATCGCCGTTGCCACGACAACGGCATTTTCCAGTGTGGCGCTGGTGGGGTGTCAGACACACGCTTCGACAGGCGCCGACATGGTCATGCGCAACGGCTATGTCTACACCGTCGACGGCAAGAATTCCGTGCAGCAGGCGATCGCCGTCACGGGCGGGAAGATTGTTTATGTCGGCAGCGATGCCGGGGTTGCCTCGTACATTGACACGCAGACACAGCTGATCGATCTGGCGGGGCGCATGCTGATGCCGGGCTTCATTGATGCGCACATGCATCCGGGGGATGGCGGCCGCGCCATGACCTTGTGCGACCTGAAATACCAGACGATGACCCGCAAGGTTTTCCAGGAAACCATCCAGGCGTGCCTGGATGCCGACAAGGGCAAAGGCCCCGATGTCTGGCTCGAAGTGGGCAGCTGGGACCGCATTGGCATGACCGGACTGGACGGCGACGCCGACAAGTCGACACTGGACGCGCTCAAGACCAATCGCCCAATTCAAGTCCGCTCCACCGACTTCCATACGGTGCTGACCAACTCTCGCGGCCTGGCGGTCGCCGGCATCAACAAGCACACGGCCAATCCCGGTGATGGCAAGTACATGCGCGACAGCGCCGGCAACCCGAACGGCATCTGTGAAGACGGAGCCGCCGAGGCCATGGCCGCCGTGGTGCCGCCGGCCACCGATGCTGAGAAACTCAATCAGACCCGCGCAGCGCTCGACGCCATGCGCCAGCAAGGCATCACCAGTTTCTTCGATGCCTTGTCGGGGCCGGAAAACGGCAAAGCGTTTACGACTCTGCAGCAGTCGGGTGAGCTGACGGCCCGGGCGTTGTTGGCGATCAAACTCGACCCGGCCGCCGCCGCTGCCGACCCGGACAAAACCATCGCCGAGGCCAAGGCACTGGCCACCACCTACGACCAGGGCGAAGCGAAACCAGCGCCGGGCGTGAGCATGCGCCACGTCAAACTGTTCATGGACGGCATCATCAACGCGCCGGCGGACACCGGTGCCATGTTGACGCCGTACCTGCGCAATGCCGGCACCGATACGGCGCCGAAGTGGACACCCGGCAAGAACACCGGCGAGCTTTACTTCCCGCCGCAAGTGCTCAACCCGCTGCTGCTGAAGGCCGTTCAGGCCGGCCTCGATCCGCACCTTCACGCCACCGGAGACCGCGCGGTGCGTGACTCACTGAACGGCATCGAATACGTGCGCCAGCAACTACCCGGCAATGGTTTCCGCCCAGCCATTACTCACAACGAGTCGGTGGACCCTGCCGACTATGCGCGCTTCAAAGCGCTCGACGTGACCGCCAACATGTCCTTCCAGTGGGCCCAGCAGGCACCGTCCACGGTCGACGGCACCAACGAACATTTAGGGGCAGCGCGATTTGCCCGCATGGAGCCATCGGGCAGCATCGCCCGTGCCGGCGGCCGCGTTGCGTATGGCAGCGACTGGCCGGTCGACCCGCTCGACGAGTTCCTGGCGCTGAAGATCGGTGTCACCCGCTCAGGCGATCCGCTGAACCCGCACAGCTACGGGCCCAAGTATGCGGGCAGGCTGAATGCCGACCCGGCGCTGTCGCGCACTGAAGTGCTGCGCACCATCACCATCAACGCTGCCGAGCAACTGAAACTGGACGCTGTCGTCGGTTCGGTCGAGGTGGGCAAGTTTGCGGACCTGATCGTTCTGGACAAGAACTTCATGCAGGTACCCGAGGAGGCGTTGGCCCGCAATAACGTGCTGCTGACGGTCGTGGGCGGCCGGGTCGTGTGGGCCAAGGCGCCGTTCGTTGGCTTTGATCCGAAGGCATTGTCCCAGGCATCAGCCGCCCGCCCAGCCCAATAAAAAAAGAGAGTGTTCCGATGCAGCGATTTATTCCAAACCTGTTGGCCGCAGCCCTGGCTTTTTCTTCGGTGCAGGCCATGGCCGCCGCTGACCTTGTGTTGTTCAACGGCAAGGTCTTCACCGCCGAGCCCGGTCAGGGACTGGTCCAGGCCGTGGCCGTGCAAGATGGCAAGATCCTCAAAGTGGGCAGTAATGCCGAAATCAACGCCCTGGCTGACACCCGCACACAACGGATCGATCTGGCGGGCAAGGTGCTGATGCCGGGAATGATTGATACCCACAGCCACCCGGTGGTTGCAGCCTTGGACAGCATGGGCGCCAACCTGCTGGATGAAGTCAAACCGCTGCCGGAGCTTGAACAGTGGATCATCGAACAGGATCAGGCGGGCATCGCCCGTGCCGGTGACGTGATCAGCATCGCCGGGGTCAGTTCGGCGTATTGGGACAAGAGCCGGGAGCTGGGCCAGCGCTTCAATCAGGGACGCTGGGCGGATCAACCGGTGGTCCTCAGCGGGATCGACGGGCACACAGGCTGGGCCAACAACACCATGCTCAAGCGCCTGAAGATCGACGCGGCGCTGGTAAAAGGCCTCTCGGAACAGGATCGCAGCTATGTGGGTCATGACGCGGACTTCACTCCCAACGGCTATTTTGCCGAGTCGCGCTGGGACCTGATACGCAGCCAGATCCCCGCGCCCAGCGACGAGATCATGTTGAAAGCCGCCCGCGAGGCGGTGAAGGTCAACAATCAATACGGCGTCACCGCCTGGATGGACGCGGCGGCGAATGCCGGCAGCGGCGATTCGCTGTTCGATTTCAAGGCAACCGAGCAGAGTTACGGCGTGCTGCCGCTTTACCGCGAACTGGCAGAGAAGGGCGAGCTCAATGCCCACGTCGCCGCGCTGCTGTTGACCAACCCGAAAAGTCGGCCGGCCGACCTGGAAGTGCTGGCCAAGGTGATGAAGAAATTCGAGGGTGTGCCTAACCTGAGTTTCCCTGGGATCAAGGTATTCGCCGATGGCGTTCTGGAGTTTCCGGGGCAGACCGCCGCGGTCATCGTTCCTTTCAAGAACAGCGATAAAAACGGTCAACTGCTGATCGACCCCGCGCACTTCGGTGAGTTGGTGGTGGCAGCGGAGAAGCGCGACTGGATTGTGCACATGCACGCGGTCGGCGACCGTGCGGTGCGTGAGTCGCTCAATGGTTTTGCCTATGCGCGCAAACTCAACCCGACACCGGTGGCCCATAGCATCAGCCACCTGCAACTGGTCCACCCCAAAGAGTTTCCGCGCTTCAAGGAACTTGGCGTGATCGCTTCCATGCAATTGCTGTGGGCCACCGGCGAGAGTTACACCGTCGAGCTCGTCAAACCCTATATCAGCGCGTTTGCTTACGGATATCAGTATCCCGCCAGGTCCCTGCATAACGCCGGTGCGGTCATCGCCGGGGGCAGTGACTGGCCGGTGTCCAGCCCCAATCCATGGAACGCCATCGCTCAGGCCAGCACGCGCAAAGGGCCGCTGGGCGTGTTGAATGCCAAGGAAAGCATCGATCGCCAGACCATGTTCTACGCCTACACGCTCAATGCCGCCAAAGCCCTGCGCCTGGAGCAGCAGATTGGTTCGCTGACCCCCGGCAAACAGGCCGACCTGATCATCCTCGACCGTGATGTCTTCAAGGTCAGCGACGACGAACTGTTCGACACCAAGGTCCTGAAAACCTTCTTCGCCGGCAAAGAGGTGTACGCGCCCGCGTCCTGACCCTCCGCTCACCCGCACCCCGCAACAGACGCCTGGCTCCTCGCATGACGAGGAACTCGGCATCGCCATGCCTGAAATAACCCGCACCTCCATAACAATAAGAGACTTGTATGAACGCACGCTCAGTATTGACCCTCGCCACGCTTGTATTGGCACCCCTGACCAGCCAGGCACTGACACTCAACGATGACTTCAATCGGGACATGACCCTGGGAGTCTTCAGCGATTACCGCTCCCGTGGCATTTCGCAAACCCTGGGTGACCCGGCGGCGCAGGCCGGCGCCACGCTGGTGCACAGCAGCGGCCTGTACGTGGGCGCCTGGACCTCGAACGTCGATTTCGGCGGCGAGTTCAAGACGCGGCAGGAACTCGAGTATTACGCGGGCTACTACTGGCAGGCGACCGAGGCCATCAGCCTCGACCTGGGGTACATCAAGTACGACTATCCAAAGGAAGGCCAATTCAACATGAGCGAGGTCTACGCCATCCTTGACGTATATGGCGTGAAGCTCGGCGCCAACTACTCAAACGATACGCCTAACTTTTTTGGCGAGGACCAGGACACCCTTTACACCTACCTCAGCTACAAAATCGCATTGCCGGCCGACATCGGCCTGGACCTGCGCGTGGGTCGCAACGATGTCAAAGACCCGGCTTTCTGGTCCGCCAGCGGCGAAAGCCGCGATGCCTACACCGAGTGGGAAGCCAAGTTGACCCGTGACTTCGTGGGTGTGACCTGGGGCCTTAGCTACATTGATACCAACCTGTCGAAAAGCGAATGCACGAGCTGGTACGGCTATGGTGATTTGTGCTCCGCCACGGTGGTTGCGAGCGCCAGCAAGGCGTTCTAAACGTTCGAGTCCACCTCCTGAAAACAAGCGCCTCAAAGGAAAACAGCGTAATGACCAAGGCCAGCGATAGTCAGCAGCGAAGTCCCCTGATCGAGACACGATCGATCGATTACATTCCCGAGGCCGAGCGTCATGGCAGCCTCTACAGCCAGTTCACCCTGTGGCTCGGCGCCAACCTGCAAATCACCGCGATCGTCACCGGCGCCCTGGCCGTGGTGCTGGGCGGCGATGTGTTCTGGTCGCTCATCGGCTTGCTGATCGGCCAGGTGCTCGGCGGCGCAGTCGTTGCCCTGCACGCGGCGCAAGGGCCGAAGCTTGGATTGCCGCAGATGATCTCCAGTCGCGTGCAGTTCGGGGTCTATGGGGCGGCCATTCCGATTGTGCTGGTGTGCCTGATGTACCTCGGTTTCAGCGCCACCGGCGCGGTACTTTCGGGGCAGGCGATTGCCCAGTTGATCCATGTCAGCGACAGCGCCGGCATCCTGATTTTCGCCTCGTGCATCGCGTTTCTGACGATCTTCGGTTACCGGGTCATTCACCTGGTCGGCCGGGTGGCCAGCGTGTTGGGCATCATTGCCTTCGTCTATTTGTTTACCCGGTTGATGACCCTCAACGATATCGGCCTGTTGCTGGAAAACCGTCACTTCGGCTGGAGTACTTTCCTGCTGGCGGTGTCGTTGTCCGCGTCCTGGCAGATCGCTTTTGGCCCTTATGTGGCCGACTACTCACGCTACCTGCCGAGCAAAACCTCCTCGTGGAAGACGTTCGCTGCCGTCGGGCTTGGCACGGTGCTGGGCGCCCAGGCGTCCATGGTGCTGGGGGTGTTCGCGGCGGCGTTGGCCGGTGCGAACTTCCGCGGGCACGAGGTGGCGACCATCGTCGGGTTGGGCAGCACCGGTGTGATGGCGTCCCTGCTTTACCTGAGCGTGGTGTTCGGCAAGGTCACAGTGTCCACGCTCAACGCTTATGGCAGCTTCATGTGCGTGGCCACCATCATCAGTGGTTTCCGCAGTCGTCTGGAGATCTCCGCCCGCCAGCGGATGGTGTTTGTGCTGCTGATTGTCGCGGCGTCCACCACGCTCGCGCTGCTGGGGCAGTACTCGTTTCTCAACACCTTCAAGTACTTCATCCTGTTTTTGCTGACCTTCTTCACACCGTGGAGCGCGATCAATCTGGTGGATTACTACTTCATCAACAAAGAGCGCTATGACATCCCGGCGTTGTCCGACCCGGCGGGCCGTTATGGTCGCTGGAACATGCGCGGGATCAGCGTGTATGTCATCGGTGTATTGATCCAGTTGCCCTTCGTCGATACGCACTTCTACTCCGGGCCGATGGTCGCGCAGCTCGGCGGTGTCGATATTTCCTGGATCGTCGGTCTGGTGGTCCCGGGGATTGTTTATTACGGGCTGGCCAGGACATCAATGCCGGCGGTGGCCCCTGCGCAGAACTGAAAAACCTTAAGGATTGGGTGAACCGCAAAAGGTCGCAGCCTGCGGCAGCTCCTACAAGGGACGGCGTACACCTGTAGGAGCTGCCGCAGGCTGCGATCTTTTGATCTACATTTCCCTTTTCCCGCTTATCGAATCAATCCGCAAGGAAACGATCAACATGGACATCCAGGCCCTGCGCGCCGACGCATCCCACCTCGATAAAATCGCCAGCCTGTTCGATGCCTATCGAGGCTTCTACGGCCAGCCGTCGAACCTGCCGCAGTCTCGCGACTTCATCGCCGAGCGCATTGCCCGGGATGAATCCGCAATTTTTTTCGCTCAGGCTCCCAGCGGCGAGGCGCTGGGTTTCGTCCAGTTGTTCCCGACGTTCTCCTCCATCGATGCACACCGCACCTGGCTGCTCGGCGACCTCTTCACAACACCCGCCGCCCGAGGGCAGGGCGTAGGCACGTTGCTGATGAACACGGCGCGAGCCTTTGCATTGTTGACCGGCGCCAAAGGCATGGTGCTGGAAACAGCCACGGACAATGTCGGCGCGCAACGGTTGTATGAATCCCTGGGCTATGTGCGCGATACGGGTTACTACACCTACTGCCTCGATTTGAAACAAGGCTGAGCCAGCCGCTGCCGATTACCTCAACTCGTGCAGGAATGCAGCGTGGGCCTTGGGGCAGGTGAGGATGCGGTAACGGGTGCTCCGGGAAACATCACGATCCCGAAAACGCTCATACACCGCCTGGAAAACTTCACGGTTCAACCCTGGGTGCTGATGCTTCAGGTAGCGTTCACAGCACGCGTTGTAGTGTTCAACCGATATGAACTTGTTGAACCAGAAGCGATAGAAGTAACCCAGCAGAAAACCCAGGCTGAAGTCGTGATCCAGCACCGAATGCGCGCAGCATTCGAAATCGATCAGGCGCAACCTGCCATCGGGGCCAATCAGAATGTTCTTGGGGTGCGGGTCCATGTGCACAAACCCCTCGACCAGCGTCTGCCCGAACAGTTGGAAAATGTCCGACAGCAGCGTTTGCGCCTGTTCGGGTTGGGCGATCATCCGTTCATCGACGCTGCAATGATTGTCGAAAAAACTGACCAGCAAATACTCTTCCTTGAGAAACGGAAAACGGCCAACGTGGCCGAATGCAGCCACTCTGGGCGACGATTCTGACTTGGCGGACACAACGGACAGGTTGATGAATTCGTTGGTCAGGTCATGCAACCCGAACACACGCTTGAGGCCCAGGAAGTTCTGCAGCTGCTTTTTCCAGTGGGTCAGGCGATTGTGTTTCAACACCCATTTGCGCTCACCTTCGAGCAGGAACACGCTGCGGGTTTCCTCGGGAATATCCAGCAAGGCATGTTGACCCGGCTCGGCAAAAAAACGCTGAAGCACCGTCACCAGTTCGTTCTGATCAGACGGATCGAAATGGAACGTGACGTCGGCAATCTTTTGCTGATTCAGAGGGGCAGTAAGGTGTTTGAGGTGACGCATGTAAAGTCCCTGCTAATGCTTTGCGGTCCATAAAACGCCGGCAATCGAGCGCGACGCTTTGTCGTTATCGGCAGGACGTTGTAGAGCCTTACTTGCAGGGTTGATTTTTTATTGCTGGGCCTGACTTCAGCGTGTGTCAGATTTTTAAACATCGCCACAGGATGCGTGTTTAAGTGCGTTCAAGGTTACTTCCTGAAAGCCACAAGACCTTGCGCCGTTGCCTACGGCTGCGCCAGAATCCGCCGGCTTGTGTGTCGTGGGCCTTGGTTTTATCGTTTCCGTGTCGCTGATCATTCAGCGGTCGGGCTTGGAAACTCGACGGGTAAACGACACGAAAGCACCTCTTCATAACGTAATTTTTCGCACTATGTGCATTCCGTTATGGCGGCTGTGCGTGGGAGACCTTTTAGGTCTGCCGGGCTCGTTTACCCTGGTTTTCCAACCTGCGTACAGCTGCCACCCCTTCGCTTGGAAACGAACGTGGCAGCTCCACCAGTAAACGAGGATTTACCATGTTCAAGGTCACACCCAATCCGCCGGACACCGATCCGGTCTCCCCATACGAACCCGATTCAAAAAAACTCAACGAAGCTGCCGAGCGGGCTCTCGATTACCACTTCCCGTCGATTGCCGACATCAAAGCCACCCCGCGAACCTGCAGCACCCTGTTTTCCGTGGACCCAGAGGCCACGACCGAAACCCTGACGGTTTTTCTGGTCGAAACCCTGGCCTCGATTGATGTGATGGTCCACGAGTTGGTGGACCTCTTGGAGGGTTGCTCGCGCTATTCCCTGTTGGGCATTTCCAACAGCGTCATGGTGGCTGAAATCACGGCAAACCGATTGCTGGATAAAATTGAACCACCTGCGTAAGTGCGGCCTGCTGTGGCGAGTGGGTAACTGACGTTGGGTTGGGCAGTTGTTCCCTTTTGGGGGCAGCTGCGCGGCCCAGCGGGAGCAAGCTCCCTCGCCACAGGTTTCTCGGTGTTTGTTGCCGCTGCTAGCCGGTGATTGGGTTTTGTGTCAGGCCTGGGATACGGCGTAATCGTTCATCGCGAGCAAGCTTTGCTCCTACAGCGGTGTGTTTTAGGCAAGCGTTGTTGGATTAGGTCTTTCTGCCATTTGGCACTATAGTTGATGCCAGATGACAGAGCGGCGGAGGCTGCCATGAGCGCCAAGAAGAAAGATGTTGTAGTCGATGAGGTTGTTAAAGATGCCAGCCAAAAAGGCAAGGTCAAGCCACGCGCCCCTAAGGCTGCAGTCACCGTCTTAAGTCATGGCGAGCATACGGCGATGGTGACAACGCCGGGTTCGAGTCGCGTGCCACCGATGGTTGCGGTCTTGCTTTCTGGAAAAACTAGCGATGATCGTATGGAGATTTACAGGGCTGTTAAACACGGTTTTCCGCTGCAGTCGGTGCTGGATATGATCGAAAACAGCACGGTGTATAAGCAATGTGGCGTGTTGTCGAAAATCGTTGGCGCGTCTGATCGTACGCTCGCGCGGCGACTGAAAACGCCCAATGAGGCTTTGACCGCGGAGCAAAGCACGCGAGCGCTCAACTATGCCGAGGTGTTGGAAAAGGCAACGGATGTGCTGGGTTCGCGTGAACTCGCCGAGCAGTGGATAGTCAAACCTGCACGGGGCCTGGATGGTGAGATACCGATCGACCTGATTTCAAATTCGGTCGGGTATGAGTTGGTGACTGACTTTCTGACGCGTATTGAGTATGGGGTCTATTGATGGCCAAAGACCCTTTGAGCAGTGAGATTCATTTCTGGCGCCTTGATCCTGCTGAGTATGCTCCCACCTGGCATTTGGGCGTGGGGGCTGAAAAGGTGGGTGGGCGCTGGAACCCTAAAGGTATGGCCACGGTTTATGCAGCGCTGGACGCCTCTACGGCCATCCTTGAGGTGGCGGTGCATAAAGATTTCGATGCGCTGGATTGCAAGCCCCATTGTCTTACGCAGGCCCGGGTGTTGGACCCGTCCAGGATTTATGTGGTGCAGCCCGATAGCATTGTCAACCCTAATTGGCTGGTACCGGGTACTCCAAGTCGCAGCCAGCAACAGTTCGGCGCTGAGCTGTTGAGTCAGCATCCTTTTGTGCTGGTCCCTTCTAGTGTCTCGCGGCATAGCTGGAATTTGTTGATGAACCCGCAATTGGCTAGTGGGTTGTACGAGTTGGTGCTGCAAGAACCTTTTGCCCTTGATGGGCGGCTTAATAAGCCTTTGCCCTGAATACGATCCTGCCCTCTGGACCTGTGTCCGCCAAGTCGCCCTGTGGATCACGGCGCAAACGGTTGAGTTTCCAAAGGCCAAACAGGTCAGGCGCGAGCAGGCTGTGCCTCGCGATGCGGGGCACAGCCTTGCCAATACGAGACGGTCATCGATTCTATGTAAGCCCGAGAAACGACAGGATCACCAAGACAATCACAACTGCCCCGACGATGTAGATGATGTTGTTCATGAGTTCCACCTCTCAACCTGAATGGATTGCGAAACGTGGGTGTTACAAACACAAGGTACTGCACCTTTAATCTGGTTAGAAGATTCACCTCACCCCCTTGAAGGGCAGGCTTTCAGCGCTTGATCAGGGAAATCTTGGTTCCTTCAATGCTGATCCCGGCCATTAACCCCTGCTGGTCGAAAATGAACGCGTAGGCATCGTGCTTCACTGTCGTGCTGGACAGATTCTTCGCCACCCCCTCATCAACCAATACAACGGTGGGCCCTACGCCGACTTCCCAACCCTTGGTTTTACGCAGATAGTCCACGGCTTTGTCGGTCATCAGGAAAACCGCATAGCCATACGACTGGGCGCCTGCCTGCAGTCCCCAGGACCCGGTTACGGAGTTGTAATAATTCTCTACTTGCGAGCCCTTCATCAGCACGCCTTCGCCATAGCTGCCACCAAACACCAGGCCGGCCTTGATGATTTTCGGGAAGACCAGCACTGCTTTGGCTTTCTGCGAAATGTCTTTGGCAACGGGTGAGGCCTTGTAAAGCGTTTGCAACGCTTGCTTGGAGTCGGCATTCAGGTCCTCGGCGGTTGCCGCACCTGCATAGTTGAGGAGGCTCGCTGATGCTAACGATGCTGTCGCGAGGAAGATTGAGAGGAAGAAGCGCATTGACTGAGTCATTTTCGTACTCCGGTAAGGGAGCAGGGGATGGGAGCAGCAGTCAGCGCCTGCACCAGACAGGATCCGAACCTACTGAACGTTATCCGGCGCACCCTGATGTGTGTGAATTACAAAGCTTCGCTTTTGAATGAATCAAGCCCAAGGGCTTTGATCCGTTGCGATGCCGTCAGTTGGTTTGACCTCTGTGCAACGGCCGGGTTCGTTGTCAAAAGCTGCTTTTGGCCGATAGTTGCCCGTGCTCGGATGCGATGCCAATTAGCCATCATATCCGTTAAAGTGTGCGCCGCCCGAGAGATGGATCCCGGGCAACATCTCATGGAGTTTTTCAGTGAAGTACCTCAGTAAAGTTGTCGCCGTTGCCCTGTTCGGTCTGGTTCTGGCGGGTTGCACCGGCACGCCGATGAACACCCAGCATTATGAAAGCAGCCAATACACCGTCCTGGGCCACAGCGAAGCGAGCGCCACTGGCCTGCTGCTGTTCGGCGTGATCCCGATCCAGCAGAACAACCGTTTTGTTCGCGCTCAGAACGCGGCGATCAAAGCCAAGGGCGGTGACGCGATGATCAACACCCAGGTGCAGGAAAACTGGTTCTGGGCCTGGGTCCTGACCGGCTACACCACTAAAATCTCTGGTGATGTGGTCAAGCTGAAGAACGTTCAGTAAGCGCAGAGCTCTGCCTGTTGACGCGAAAAAGCCCGGTTTAGCCGCATGCTGTTCACTTAAGAGAGTCTTGAATCGGAGAAACCTGTGGCGAGGGGATTTATCCCCGTTGGGTCGCGAAGCGGCCCCCAGCGTCCATTCAAGCAGACTGAGTCTCGCGGATTTACGACTGCTTCGCAGCCGAACGGGGTGGTGCGGCATTCCGATAAATCCCCTCGCCACAAATGTTGGGCTGGGGCTTAAGTGAACAGCATTACGGTTTAGCCCGGCTTTTTCGTTGCTGGAGTTTGGATAATCGCGACGCTCAAATCTGTAGCAGCTGGCGAAGCCTGCTGCTACAAGAATTGCGTAAGTCGCGCGGTCAGTGGCCTTGCGTCACGCTGGCGTTTTGCGCCACCCGGTTCCTTCCCGACCACTTCACTTGATGGGCAGATCCGACCGGACAAACTCAAACGCCCCATCCCTCTCGCACAGCCCTTCGAATGCCCTCCAGCAACATCGCAAATGCCGGGTTGTCATTGTTCTCGCGCCAGATCAAATGCAGCTCGCTCTGCACACCTTCGCCCAAATCGATATCGCGAAATACCACGTTCTTGAACACCACACTGGTGGCGCAGCGAGGCACCAGGGCCAGGCCCATGCCGGCGTTGACCAAGGCCAGGATGGTCAACGATGAGCCGAGCCATTGCACGTATTCCGGGGCGACGCGGGCAGAGCGGAGCATGCCGGTCAGCAGTTCGTTGAACGGCGGGTAGGCGGCGTGGGAGTACATCAGGAAAGGCTGCGCATCGAGGTCTTTGACCGACACGGTTTCGGCGCTCGCCAGCCGATGACTGCTCGGCACCGCCAATACAAACGGCTCGCGCACCAGGCATTCGGTGGCGTATCCCGGCTCCAGCAACGGCGCGCGAACGATGCCCAAGTCGATACGCCGCGCACGCAGCGCTTCATGCTGCTGGTAGGTGTTCATTTCCATCAGGTCGATTTTCACATGCGGCTGTTTGAGCCGCGCTTCAGCGATGACCTTGGGCAGGAATTCATACACCGCGCTGCCGACGAAACTGATGTTGACCGAGCCGATATCGCCCTCGGCAAACCGGCGGGCGGTGACGGCGGCTTGCTGGGCGCGCTCCAGCAGGTTCTGCGCTTCGATGAAGAAGGCGCGGCCAGCGGCGGTCAGGGCGACGCTGCGGGTGGTGCGGGTGAACAGTTCGACACCCAGGTGATGTTCCAGCAATTGAATCTGTCGACTGAGGGGCGGTTGAGTCATGTTCAACCGTTCGGCGGCACGGCGGAAATTCAGTTCGGTCGCCACGGTGGTGAAACAGCGCAGTTGAGTCAGTTCGAACATTGATCTAATCCAGGTATCAATCGAATGCCAAGTTAGATTAGACGGGATCAATACCTGCGTCCATCATCGGCCTGTCCCTAAAAAAACAATGATTGGGAGTTGCCCCTTGAATACCGTCCAGAGTCCGCCGGACCCGAATGTACTCGCCCGCGCTGCGGCCAAGGTGAAGCATCATGTGCTGCCGCTGTTCGTGGTGATGTTCATCGTCAACTACATCGACCGGGTCAACATCGGCTTCGTGCGCAGCCACATGGAAACCGACCTCGGTATTGGCGCAGCCGCCTACGGCCTGGGCGCCGGGTTGTTCTTTATCGGTTACGCGATCTTCGAAGTCCCCTCCAACATGCTGCTGCAACGCTACGGCGCTCGCGCCTGGCTGACGCGCATCATGTTCACCTGGGGCGCGGCAGCAATGGCCATGGCGTTTGTGCGCGGCGAAACCAGCTTCTATGTGCTGCGTTTTGTCCTCGGTGCCGCCGAAGCAGGCTTCTTCCCCGGCATCATTTATTACTTCACCCAATGGCTGCCGTCGACCGAGCGCGGCAAGGCCATGGCGATTTTCCTCAGCGGTTCGGCCATTGCCTCGGTGATCTCCGGTCCCGTCTCCGGCGCGCTGTTGAATGTCAGCGGTTTCAGCCTGCATGGCTGGCAGTGGATGTTCCTGATTGAAGGCTTCGCCTCGATCGTGCTTTGCGGATTTGTCTGGTTCTGGCTGCAATCCCATCCGCGCGAAGCGAAATGGCTGAGCGCCGAAGAAAAGGACGCACTGGTTGACGCCATTGCCCTGGAACAACAGGCCCGCGAAGCCACACAGACCGTCAAGCCGTCGATGTTCAAGCTGCTGGCCGACAAGCAGATCGCGCTGTTCTGCTTCATCTACTTTTCCATCGCCCTGACCATCTACGGCGCCACGTTCTGGCTGCCGAGCATGATCAAGAAAATGGGCAACCTCGGCGACTTCCAGGTGGGCCTGTTCAACTCGATTCCGTGGATCATTTCGATCATCGCGATGTATGGCTTCGCCGCCATGGCCAGCAAATGGAAACACCAGCAAGCCTGGGTGGCCTTGACCCTGGTGATCGCCGCGTTCGGCATGTTCATGTCCACCACCGGCGGGCCGATCTTTGCCTTCGTCGCCATCTGTTTTGCCGCCATTGGTTTCAAGGCCGCCTCGGCATTGTTCTGGCCGATTCCGCAAGGCTATCTGGACGCTCGCATCGCCGCCGCGGTGATCGCCTTGATCAACTCCATCGGCAACCTCGGCGGTTTCGTTGCCCCGACGGCGTTCGGTTTCCTGGAGCAAAAAACCGGCTCCATCGAAGGCGGCCTCTACGGTTTGGCGGCCACGTCACTGGTCGCGGCCGTGGTGATCTTTTTCGCCCGCACGGCACCGCGCGGCGACGTCGCAACGCCTGAAAAATCCATCAGTCATCAAGCCTTGAGTTCAGGTTCAAAGGCAGCAGCCTCTTGAAAATCAAACGAGTTACCGTCACCCCCATCGCCTTCCGTGATCCGCCGCTGCTCAACGCCAGTGGTATCCACGAACCTTTTGCGCTGCGCTCGATCATCGAGATTGAAAGCGACAACGGCTACATTGGCCTCGGTGAAAGCTACGGCGACGCCCCGGCGCTGTTGATCCAGCAGCAACTGCAAGATCAACTGATCGGCCTCGATCCGTTCAACCTCAATCAACTGCGCCGCATCGTGCAGGCCACGGTGGCGGCGAACAAACCGGCGAGCATTGCCGGTGCGGAACTGGCGCCGGGCTCCCATGCCAGCAAAGCAGTGAGCAATGCGTATTCGGCGTTCGAAGTGGCGTTCCTGGATTTGCAGGCGCACTCGTTGAACGTGCCGTTGGTGGACTTGTTGGGCGGAGCGATTCGCGACGAGATTCCGTTCAGCGCCTACCTGTTCTTCAAGTACGCCCAGCACGTCGACTCACCCTACAAACCCGACAGTTGGGGCGAAGCCCTGAACGAAGAACAGATCGTCGCCCAGGCGCGGCGCATGATCGAGGCCAACGGTTTCAAGAGCATCAAGCTCAAGGCCGGCACGCTGCCGCCGGAGCACGAAGTGTCGTGCATCAAGGCGCTGAAAAAGGCGTTCCCCGGTTACCCGTTACGCATCGACCCGAACGGCAACTGGTCGCTGGAAACTTCGATTCGCATGGCCGAACTGCTGGGCGATGACCTGCAATATTACGAAGACCCGACGCCGGGCCTCGACGGCATGTCCGAACTGCACAAGCGCACCGGCCTGCCGCTGGCGACCAACATGGTGGTTACCGACTTCGATGAGTTCCGCCGCAGTGTCGCGTTGAACAGCGTGCAGATCGTCCTCGCCGACCACCACTACTGGGGCGGTCTGCGCGACACCCAGGCGCTGGCGAAAATGTGCGACACCTTTGGCCTTGGCGTATCCATGCATTCCAACTCGCACTTGGGCATCAGCCTGATGGCGATGGCGCATGTCGCCGCCGCGGTGCCCAATCTGGATTACGCCTGCGACACGCATTACCCGTGGCAGGAACCGGATGAAGAAGTGATCAAGGGCGGCAAAATCCCCATCGTCGATGGCTGCGTCAAGATCACCCGCGCGCCCGGGTTGGGCCTGGAGCTGGATCACGATCAACTGGGCAAGCTGCACGACCAGTACCTGTCTTGCGGCATTCGTCAGCGCGACGACGTGAAACAGATGCAGCGTTACAAGCCGGAGTGGAAGGCGGTCAAACCGCGTTTTTGAGTTCAGTCAGCAAACGCTCGATCTGCGCCAGCTCCCAGGTGCAGAGCAAACTGACCGGGGCGGTGCCGTAACGTTGCCAACGGTCGAGCGCGCCTTCGCGACTGTCCGTAATACTGTTCACTTAAGCGCGGCGTCCACATTTGTGGCGAGGGGATTTATCGAAACGTCGCACCGCCCCGTTGGGCTGCGAAGCGGCCCCAGCGTCTTTTCAGACAGACTAAGTTGTCTGGATTACGACTGCTTCGCAGCCGAACGGGGTGGTGCGGCATTCCGATAAATCCCCTCGCCACAGGTTCTAGCTCGACTGAAGAATGTCTTAAGTGAACAGCATTACGCGACGGTCTGCGGGCGCCGGGCAGGCTGGCCTTCTTCTTCTCGAAGCTCACGGCTCATGTCGTTGCAGCTTTGCGACCAGTCTGTCAGCCACGTCGGCATTGGCGGCGATTGTTCTGACAAGCCCAGTTCCCGGGCGTACTCGCCAGGTGCAACCGTGCCTTTGGCAGAGCGGAACAGCCCCCGCATCACCACGACACCGACCACGCGTCCCTTGCTCACGAAGCGGTGCTCCATAAAGCTCCACTTGTTGTCCCAGCCGAGCATCCTGGTGTGAATCTCGAATGCTTCGAACAGTTTCAGCTCACGCCGAAACTTGCCCCAGGTGTCCCCAACGATCGGCACGGCCTTATTGCGCAACGCCACCCGGAATGCACCGCTGCGCAACACGTAGTCCATGCGTCCTATATCGGCCAGGGTGAAATACCGACCATTGGTAACGTGCCGGTTGAGGTCGAGATCAAGTGGCCAGACGCGCATGTGGACGACGGTGGTGGCCAAGGCGTCAACCGGCTTGCGCCACGGACGACGAAACAGCATGAGGAAAAGTCGGAACCAGAGATTCATAAGTACGCCGATGATTGAATGACCGGTGCACTTTAGGGCGGAAGGATCGGGTAAGGTAGGTGCGCAAATGACTTTTTTCATGCGAAAAGCGCAATAGGATCATTTATGCACGTCACGCTTTTACTGGCGGATCAATGTTCCGCCGCCAGCGCCACGATGGCCCTGGAAGTGCTCAGCGCCGCCAACCTGTTCGCAGACACCGCCGGCGCGCCTTTCGAAGTGGTCATCGCCTCGCTTGATGGCGATGATGTCGCTGCGTGGGGAGGGCAGGCGTTGCGCGTGGACCTGTCCACCGCCGAGATCCCGCGAACCGATCTGGTGCTGATCCCCGGATTCCTCTTCACCCTGAAGGACGCCTTGCCGGCCTTTTCAGCGTATGGACCGTGGCTGCGTCAACAGCATGCGCAGGGTGCCGTGGTGGCGTCGATGTGCACGGCGGCATTCCTGCTGGCCGAAACGGGCTTGCTGGAGGGCGTTCGTGCCACCACGCACTGGGCCTTTGCGGACCTGTTTCGTCGTCGGTATGCCGAGGTCCGTCTGGAGGAGACGCAGATTCTCTGCGAGGACAATCGCGTGATCACTTGCGGGGGCGCGAGTGCCTCCATGGATCTTTTACTGCACCTTGTGCGCCGGTTCGCTTCACTGGAACTGGCGCAAAAGTGCGGCAAATACTTGTTGGTCGACGCTGTGCGTAGCGAGCAATCGGTGTACGTGATGTGGTCATTGCCGAAGAACCATGGGGATGGCGACATCCTGCGGGTTCAACACTGGCTGGAGGAACACTTCGAACAGCCGCTGCTGATTGATGAGGTCGCCCAGCGATTCGGGTTCGGCGTCAGGAACTTCAAAAGGCGTTTCAAGGAGGCCACCGGTTACACGCCCATTACCTACCTGCAAACCCTGCGTCTGGAGAAGGCCAAGCAGCTGCTTGAGTCCACCCGCATGACACTCGACAGCATCACTTACGCCGTGGGCTACGAAGACGGCAATTCGTTCCGTAGACTGTTCCGCCAGCGAGTGGGTTTGCTGCCGGCGGCTTACAGGAAGAAGTTTCAAGCGGGTGCGAGTTGATTCACTGGCGCCAAGCCACAGATGATTGGGAGCAGGACATGCAGAAAACCGCCGTACTCACCTTCGCCCTGGTGCTCAATGCAGGATTATTCAGCGTGCACGCACACGCGGCCGGCGATGCTGAGGCGGGTGCAACATTGTTCAAGCGGATATGCGGTGGCTGCCATCAGGTCGGGGAGTCGGCGCGCGGCTCTTTTGGGCCGCAACTCAATGGCATTTTTGGACGCCCTTCGGGCAGCACCACGGATTACCAATACTCTGATGCGATGAAATCAGCCGGCATTGTCTGGACCCGCGAAACGCTGACCGCGTACCTCGAAGCGCCAAAAAAAGTGGTGCCCGGCACCCGCATGATTTTCTGGGGCCTCAGCGACCCGGAAAAGATCGAAAACCTGTTGGCGTACCTTCAGACGTTTCAGCGGCGCTGAATCCCGGGGGACGACGGTCAACCAGTGGACGGGATTGGCGCGTGTAACACGCCAATCCCGGCCGTTCTATTGTTTACCAACCGGCAAGGGAGGGGTGCGAGGCGGGATCAATCGTTTCGTGCCGATCGACTCGAACGCCGAAGCCAGGCGCAGCAGCGTCGAATCGTCATAGGCACGACCGGCAAATGTCAGCCCGACGGGCATGCCGATGTCCGGCATGACACCCATCGGCACAGTGACCGTGGGAACGCCCAGGTGCCGGATAGCGAGGTTGCCGTTGGCGACCCAGATGCCATTGCTCCACGCGATATCCGCAGACTTGGGATCGACATCGGCATTCGCCGGCCCCACGTCGGCCACCGTCGGGAACAGCACCGCATCGAGCCTCAACCGATCCATCCAGATCTCAAGATCGATCCGACGCGTCTGTTCAAGTCCGCGCAGTCCGTCAGGCAGCGTGGTGATCTGGTCCCACGGGGTAATGCCGCGTTCGGCCATCTTCACGTACTCGTCCATGCCTGCAGCAAGTTCGTCCTCCCGGTTGGGGAGCGTGCCTGGGTCGTGGGGGAAAATCAGCGGTCCGTCGACATCGGCCAGGCGGTTCAACTTGGGATCGCCATTGGCCCGCAGAAAATCATCGAACGCCCAGGCCGACAGGTCCCACAATTCATGATGCAGGAACGCTTTGGACACCAGGCCCCGCGTAAATACGGTCGGCGCACCTGGGCGATCACCTTCGCAATTGGAGACCAGCGGGAAATCGACCTCGATGACTTCGGCGCCAGCGGCTTCGAGTGCTTTGCGAGCCTCTTCCCAGAGCCCGATCACGGATGGGCGGGTGATGATTCGCTGCCCCGTCGGACCACCAATGCCAGGCGCATCGCTGGTACCCGCTTCGGGATCCGCGTTGATGTACATGCGCGGCACGCCGAAGCGCTTTCCTGCCAGTGCATCGGACTTCACGGCCAACTCGGCATAGGAAGCGGGGCGCACCGAGGCGACACTTGGAATCGGCACCCAGGGCTGCATCCGCCACAGATCGCCACGGGTGTCGGGATCATCCGCCACCACCACGTCAAGGACCTCGAGCAGGTCGGCCATGGTTCTGGCAAACGGCACGACAACGTCCATCGTCGGCGTCAACGGCCAGTTGCCGCGCACCGAAATGACCCCGCGCGAAGGTGTATAGGCACACAGACCATTGTTCGATGCAGGGCCGCGTCCACTTGACCAGGTTTCTTCCGCGAGACCGAATGCCGCGAAGCTGGCGGCCGTTGCCGTACCTGCGCCGTTCGATGAGCCCGAGGCGAAGGGGGCGGTGAGATAGTCAGCGTTGTACGGGCTCTCCGCACGGCCATAGACCCCGCGCTGCATGCCGCCGTTTGCCATCGGCGGCATGTTGGTTTTGCCCAGGCAAATCGCGCCGGCAGCGCGAAGCCGTTCGATCGTGAACGCATCGCGATAGGCAATCAGGTTGGCGAAGGCGGGACTGCCGGAGGCGGCGGTGAGCCCCTTCACCAGGTAACTGTCCTTGGCCGTATAGGGAATTCCATCGAGCGGACCCCGCGTCTCGCCCTTGGCCCGACGGGCATCGGACGCCTGCGCCTCGTTCAGCGCCTCGGGGTTTCGAACCACTACCGCGTTGAGGGCGGTGGGCGTGTCGGGTCCGTCATAGGCATCGATCCTGGCGAGATAGGCCTGGACCAGCTCAACCGCAGTGGTTTGGCCAGATTCGAGCGCAGCCCGCAGTTCGGCAATGGAAACTTCGGTGACCTCAATCATGCTGTTACCACCGTCTGCTGATGGGCGACGCGCTGAATGTTTCCACCGCGCTGAATGTTGGGCTCAGGGACATCACTAATCTCAAAATGGGTGTTCATCGGTGTTCTCGTTGCGCTGCTTTTCGCGCTCTATTTAACACCAAGCGGGGAACAGAGGCATCGTCCAAGGCGATGCAACGTCTTCAGGCTTTGCTGGCCGCCAGGTAAGCGCCAAGGCGTTGCCCCATTTGCTCGCCCAAGGCTTGCAGGCCACTCAAGGGACGGACCATCACCTCAAACTCAACGATTTTTCCTTGTTCGTTGAACCGGATCATGTCGATGCCCTTTAACGCTTTCCCGCTGACGTTGGCGCTGAACTCCAGGACGACGCTCAACCCGTCTGCGGTCGACAGTTCCCGGTGGTAGACAAAATCCTCAAATACCTCGATGACCGTGTTGAGAATCATCGATACCACGGCTGCACCCTGGTAAGGCGTGTGAGCCATCGGGGAGCGGAAGATCGCCTGTGGGTCCAGCAAACCGGGCAAGGCGCTCAAGTCACCCTTGCTGATCATGTCGTGCCACTGGTTCAGGGATTCTGCGGCTTTGGGATGCAGTTTCAGTTCAGACATTTCAGCTCCGATGGTTGGCCGTGAGACATTCAAGAGTGCCGCCAAGGCCGATTTGCGACCCTGCGGATGCACTAAAAGTAGCTCACAAAAAAAGAAGCCCGGCTGATCAGGCCAAATTCTGTTCACTTAAGACATTCTTCAGTCGAATAAGAACCTGTGGCGAGGGGATTTATCCCCGTTGGGCTGCGAAGCAGCCCCAGTGTCTTTTCAGACTAACTAAGTTGTCTGGATTACGACTGCTTCGCAGCCGAACGGGGATAAATCCCCTCGCCACAAATGTGGAGGCTCGCGCTTAAGTGAACAGCATTAGGCTGATCAGGCTGGGCTTCTTTTTAGAGACCGCTTTAAAGCTGCTCAGTCACTGACCAGCGACACACAGCTCCCCGGTGGCGCGTATCAGTGCCTGACCATGCAGACTGTCCTTGATCAGGCGGGATCGTTCTTTGGCTAGCCAGTCCGCGCATTGCGGGTCTTTGCGATAGGGCGCGAAGGCGGCGTATTGCTGCAACAGGCGGTTTTGCAACTCATCGAGCTGTGGCCGGATTTGATTGGCGAGGTCCGGCCGCGGCGTGTCAGGCGCCTTGCCGGCCGCTCGCCATTGGGCCACCAGCCCGTACTGCACCAGCTTGTTGGCTTCAATCTGTGCGGCGATCAATTCGGCTACTTCGTCCGGCTTCAGTTTGCGCTCGACGGCCAGCTTCCTGGCGTTGGCGATGACCTGCGCTTCCCGGGCACTGTCCTGGATCGGTTTGCCACTGTCCCACTTGGTCAGCGCCACAAGATCAGCAATGCTCAGGCGTTCGTTCAACGTCACCAGCAGCGGTTGCAAGCTATCGGGCGCCGGGGAGGGCGCACTGGCCTGTGCGCTGCTGGCGAATAAACCGAGGACGGCGCAGATCAGCAGTTGCGGTACATGTGGGGAGCGGGGCATCGGCAAACCTCATCGGGAACGGGACTCACAATCAGGTGTTATGTATCACAGGTGCGGCGGAGGTATTAAGCAGGGATCGATTTATTTTGTGCACGAAAAAGCCCGGCTTGTCAGGCCCAATGCTGTTCACTTAAGACATTCTTCAGTCGAACAAGAACCTGTGGCGAGGGGATTTAGCGAAACGTCGCACCGCCCCGTTGGGCTGCGAAGCGGCCCCAGTGTCTTTTCAGATTGACTAAGTTGTCTGGATTACGACTGCTTCGCAGCCGAACGGGGATAAATCCCCTCGCCACAAATGTGGACGCTCGCGCTTAAGTGAACAGCATTAGGCTTGTCAGGCCGGGCTTTTCGTTGAGTGCTTCGGTCAAGCTATTCATTTATGCAGCGCGGTTTTCGATCAGACGGTCGGAACCACCTTCAGCGACGCGGTTTTCGATCAGACGGTCCGAGCCACCTTCAGCGACGCGGTTCTCGATCAGACGGTCGGAACCACCTTCGGCGACGCGGTTTTCGATCAGACGATCCGAACCACCTTCAGCGACGCGGTTCTCGATCAGACGATCGGAGCCACCTTCAGCGACGCGATTTTCGATCAGACGATCCGAACCACCCTCAGCCACACGACTTTCAATCAGTCGATCCGAGCCGCCTTCAGCGACAACCGGGTGAACAGAGGTAGCGGCGAAAGCGTTAACTGCAAAAACCGAGAAAGCGATGCTGAGAAGGATTTGGCGTTTCATGATGGTGTGCTCCGGGGTGTAGTTGTTGGGTCTGGAGCTGATGTTACGCCGCGGATTTTTTATGAGAACTTCATTGAGGTGATGGTGACTATCGACGCCGGCAATGATCCTCCTGTCGTCGGTTCTAGCGCTCAGCCAGAACAGCGGGGGTATGCTGGACCTCTTGAACTGTCGAGGCTCTCCAGGGGTTTGCGTAGAAGCGCGATTTCCAGTCCGGTTTTGAATACCTGTCGCGCTGAAAAACGTTTTTACACAGCCTCGGCCAGAAGCGGTCAGCCGCTCCCCAACACTACATTCACCACGTTTAACTAAGCCCGACGTTAGGTTACTAACTTCCTATGTCCTCCAGCAGCCAGGAACCCAGCAGGTGAGTGAGGCGATCTGGCATGGTTGTCAGGGTAGTAGAGCTGTCGATCAAACTGGACAGCTGCCGCAACCGACGACGCACATACTCTCACTGGGGTAGCGCCACGTTCGCACGAAACCAATGCTGCTGAATACTTAGCGTTGCTTAAGGCGTCATAACCCCGCATTGGCCAACGACACGAACACTGTGGTGTACGTGCCTGGTCACATCTCGCTACGACGTGGTTCGCGCTCATAAAAAACCAGAACGCATCGCTGAATGAACTCACACCCTCATCCCGATTTCTGTTTTTGTCTAGCGCCCCCATGCACCCATTTCAGGTCGCCCCCCAAGAGGCAACCTTCCACATTTTCTAGGGAAAGGGCTTCGAGCAGCACCTGCTCCAGGATGGCAAAAAAACATTTAATGTGAGCCTGTTTCAATGCCTGAGGCCGGGTCACCAGATAGACTTCCATATCTGGAAGTTGGAGATCCGGGAACAACTCGATCAGGTCCTTCGCCAGAATACGGGGCAGTACCGCCACACCCATTCCTCGCCTCACCGATTCGAGCTGAACCGCGAACGAATTCACGCTGATCTGCGCGCGTTCCAGACCCGCGGCCTTTGCCGCACGCATTTGCGGCAACATGTCCAGCGGAGGAAGCAAGGCAATATTAACCGCAGTGGCCGGAGTCACCCCTGGATACCGTTTCAGATAACCTGCATCGGCGAAGACACCGTAAGCGAGCCTGCCTATTGGTCGATAAATCAGCGACGGTTCGCCTAGATGAGCTGTGCGTACAGCAATGTCTGCCACGCCGCGGACAATCTTGTGAAAGTCGGCTGTTGCCATCAACTCCACCGAGCAACGCGGGTGAAGAGAGGTGAAGCGACTCGCAGCCTCCAGCACGCAAGACGAAAATCCCTCTCCTGCACTGACCAGGACACTGCCAAATAACTCTGTGTGTAGCCCGGACATGTCAGTAACGGTTTGACGCCTCAAGCCCGCCTCCGCCGCTAGGGCAACTTCCACGAGGGATTGGCCGCGCGAGGTCAACCAGCATCCTTCAACGCCCCGCTCGACGAGTAGCTCGCCCAGGGCGCTCTCAAGTTGGGTCAACCGGCGGGACACAGTAGACGCTGCAATACCCAGCATCTGGCCAGCTTGAAGAAAGCTGCCACGCCGCGAGACTGCCAACAACAGACGAAGATCGTCCCAATTTGCTTGCAACGCCATGCGTCATATCCTCCCTGGTCTGCATATGTGCAAATCCATTATGCAGTAGTCGCTGTTTTTCGGGAGAGGCCTCAACGGTATATCTACAAGCCCTCGAAGACGAATGGAATGGACTGTATGACTATTGGCCCCAACGACTATGCGGAACGCGCCGCCAGTGCCTTCAATCGCCGTGATGTGGAGGCGATGCTTGCGCTGGTTTGCGAAGACTTCACCTACCTCGACAGCATGGGGATACAAACCGGTCGTGAAGCCATGCGCAAACGAGAGATCGCATTGCTCGAAGCGCTCCCCGATGCCCACGTGATTTTCAGCCCATTCGCCGTCGGTAACGATCGTTTGGCGCTGACTGCCTTCCTGACCGGCACATTCGCCGCACCCTTGGTGCTACCAGGCCGGGTGATTCCACCTCATGGACGCCATATTACCGCGTACTACGCCGCACACTTCACCTTCAGAGACGGGCTGGCCATCCGTGAAGAGGCCTTCTTCGACAGTGCGGTGCTGATGCCGTTAGCCTATCCAGCGGAGGGTTGAGCCATGCACAGTGCATTCGTTACTGGCGCAACCGGCTTGTTGGGCAACAACCTGGTGCGTGAATTGGTCGCTCGTGGCTACGCGGTCAAAGCCCTGGTCCGTTCAAGAGCCAAAGGTGAGCAGCAGTTCAACAATTTGCCGGGTGTGGAACTGGTCGTTGGGGACATGGCCGATGTCGACGCATTCGCAGCGTCGCTGCAAGGCTGCGATACGGTGTTTCACACCGCGGCGTTCTTTCGCGACAACTACAAGGGCGGCAGCCACTGGAAGGAACTCGAAAAGATTAATGTGTCTGGTACGCGGCGCCTGCTAAACCAGGCCTACCGCGCCGGTATACGACGGTTCATCCATACGTCTTCCATTGCTGTGCTCGACGGCGCACCTGGCACGTCCATCGATGAGACATGTCTGCGGGCTGATGCCGATGCGGATGACTACTACCGTAGCAAGATTCTCGCCGACCGTGCCGTCTTGTCGTTCCTGGAGGTCCATCCTGAGATGCATGCCTGCATGGTCCTGCCTGGCTGGATGTGGGGCCCAGCCGACATGGGCCCCACCTCCTCGGGACAGTTGGTTAACGATGTCGTGCTCGGCAAACTGCCCGGACTGATCCCCGGTAGTTTCTCCGTTGTCGATGCCCGCGATGTGGCATTGGCGCAGATTGCCGCAGCCAAACATGGGCGGCGAGGTGAGCGCTATCTCGCGGCGGGCCGGCATATGACAATGCGTGAGCTGGTGCCTATGCTTGGACGTATAGCGGGCGTCAAGACACCCGTTCGACAACTACCGCTCCCCTTTCTATACACGTTGGCGGCTGTGCAGGAGATGTATGCGCGTATTACCAGCAAGCCCATTCTGCTGAGCATGGCCACGTTGCGCCTGTTGGTACGAGAGAAGGACCGCACCTGTTTCAACCACAGCAAGAGTGAACAGGAGCTTGGCCTGAGTTTCCGGCCACTAGAGCTGACAATCACCGACACGGTGGCGTGGTACCGCGATCACGATTGGTTTGAGAGTCACACCTTAAGTTCCCGGAACCGCGCTCCTTCCACATTGACCGCACACACACGAACAAGGACGTAAACATACAGTGAGTAGGGAAATAATCCTGATGCGTCACGGCCAGCCAAAGCTGGTCGCAACCGCCAAAATGTCAGCGCTCGATATGAAAGACTGGATCGAGCAATACAACCGGTCCGAAATTACCAACCAACCCGTCCCGGATGCCAGCATGCAGCTCGCCGCAACCGCCAAGGTGATTGTCTCAAGCAGCGCGCCTCGTGCGCTGACCTCCGTCCAGGCTCTTGGCCTGAAGCCCGCCCTTGTCGACGCGCTTTTCTGTGAAGCGCAACTGCCTTATGGTCACTGGAAACTGCCACGGCTATCGTCGTTTACCTGGGCATTTATCCTTCGAGTCTTATGGTTGTGCGGTTACTCACGTAGCGTCGAATCCGCCGGAACTGCGAGGATGCGCGCCAGCACGGCAGCTCGACGACTTCAGTCCCTTGCCAACGAAGGACCGGTTCTGCTGCTCGGTCATGGATTTATGAATCGAATGATCGCCAAACAACTGATGGCCGATGGATGGGTTCGCCAAAAACGTAACGGCAGCCAGTATTGGAGTGCGACGGTGTATCAATATAGCGGTGTTTAAAAGTGCCATCTGGCGCGGAGATTAACGAAGGGAAAGTTCAGGTTGGTCGTTCATTTGTAGAGACCGCAGTCCGGTGTGACTACTTAAAGCCCCGTTGACGAGCAAGAATGGTGAGTGTGCAGCGATTTTCGCCCAAGGGGCCGCCATGCTGATGGTTCTCCGCTCGCCCCTGGCCGTGGGCCAGGAGGCTATTCAGGGCGCTCATGGAATGCAGCAAAAACATCCGCCATAAAATCCATGAAAACGATGGCTCGCTGGGGCAGCAGCCGATTCGCTAAGTATACGATTTGGATCGGGACGGGTGGCGCCACGTATTCGTTAAGCAGCAATTGAAGATTGCCACTTCTCAGCCCTTCCTCATAAAGCCATTGAGGCCCTTGCGCGATTCCCAATCCTGCATTGACGTACTCACGTATCGCCTCAGGCGAGTTGACACGCAGTCGTCCGGAGATCGGGACATCAGTATCCTTAAACCGCCAGTTGGTTCCAGTGGATAGGAGGGTATAAATGAGGCAGTCGTGTTCCTTCAGGTCATCAGGCGAAGAGGGAGAGCCACGTTTCTCTAGGTACGCACGGCTGGCAACGCACACACGCTCGAACCACGCTAGTGGCCGGGCTCGCATTGCACTGTCCTCCAGGTGCCCAATACGAATCGCGAGTTCTGCCCCCTCGTCGACTAAATTGACGTAGCGATCATTGATTTGAAGATCGAGCGACAGTTCGGGATAGCGCCCTAGAAAGCTCGCGACGTGCGGTACGATGAAGGTGTGAGCCAATGCGGTCGGGCAAGCGACGCGCAGTAATCCAGACGGCGCTACGTTCCCTCTCAGTGAGGACTCTGACTGTTCCACTGAGTCCAGAATACGCCGCGCATCTGCGTAGTACCGTTCACCCTCGGGCGTGAGCATCAGCTTTCGTGTGGATCGGTGAAGCAGCCTGGTTTGCAAATGGTCTTCAAGAGCAGCGACGTAACGACTGACGCTCGGTTGCCCTAGTCCTAGATCACGTCCCGCAGCAGAAAAACTACCTGTCTCGACAGCGCGTACAAAACAGCTCATCAGTAACAACCGGTCCATCACGCCCCTTTTCATGCAGATTTTGCATGAGATCTATTCTATTTGCCCATCTTATCAGCGTGCTGGCATGAATACATAGTTGCTCTCAGAAGGTCAGTCGTCCGGCTGGCCGCCCCAAAAGAGAGAAAATTTACATGTCTCGTTTACAAGGCAAGCGTACCCTCATCACTGGCGGTACAAGCGGCATCGGTCTGGAAACCGCCAAGCAATTTCTCGCCGAAGGCGCACGCGTGATCGTCACAGGTGTTAATCCTGAGTCCATGGCAAATGCTCAAGCTATTTTAGGTAGCGAAGTCCTGGTGCTGCGAGCCGACTCAGCTAGTGTCGCAGCCCAGAAGGAGCTGGCGCAGGCTGTTCAGTCCCATTACGGGCAGCTCGACGTTGCCTTCCTCAATGCTGGCGTATCCGTCTGGAAGCCAATCGAAGACTGGAACGAGGAGATGTTTGACCGCTCCTTTGACATCAATGTCAAAGGCCCTTACTTCCTCCTGCAAGCACTGCTGCCGGTCTTCTCCAACCCTGCATCGGTGGTTCTTAACACCTCGATCAGTGCGCACCTGGGCGCCGCGCGTTCATCCATTTATGCCGCAACAAAGGCTGCCTTTCTGAACATGTCGAAAACGCTCTCTAGCGAGCTTCTACCGCGTGGTGTTCGAGTAAATGCGGTCAGCCCTGGGCCGATCGACACGCCGCTGTACGACAAGGCGGGTATTCCCGATGCCTACCGCGAGCAGGTCAACAAAGATATTGCTGCGACTATCCCATTTGGCCGTTTTGGCACGCCTGAAGAAGTAGCTAAGGCGGTGCTGTACCTCGCGTCGGACGAGTCTCGTTGGACGTTGGGAACAGAAATTATTGTTGATGGTGGTCGCTCGCTTTAACGAGATAGGCACGCCTTCGAGTCTGTACATCCCGCTTCCTACCCGGAAGCGGGAGTTGTCGAAATAACAGTGGGTATTCAAATGTCGCAATCACGGCTCACGCTTGTTAGCCACGGGCTTTGTCCGTTTGTTCAGCGAGTGGCAATTTTACTCCTCGAAAAGCAGGTTCCATTTCAGCGCATTGATGTGGATTTGAAGGACAGGCCCAACTGGTTTCGGGTCATGTCGCCAACGGGCAAAGTCCCGCTTCTAATGGTGCAAAAAGGCGATGAGGAAGCGACCGTACTTTTCGAGAGCGTGGCTATCTGTGAATACATCGAACAGGTGTATCCGGAGCCTGCTTTGCACCCGGAATATGCAATCACCCGTGCTCAACACCGTGCCTGGATCGAATTCGCCACTGCCATGCTCGCGGATGCGTGGGGATATTTGAATGCAGCGGATCAGCAGACAGCGCTTAGCAAATCAGCAGCGTTGAGAGGCAAACTAGAGCGATTCGAACTTGAAAAATCGGACGGTAATTACTTCGCTGGTGCGAAGCTCAGCATGGTGGATATAGCCGTTGCTCCAGTTTTCCGCTACTTCGACATACTAGGGTTCGAACCAGGTCATCCATTGTTCGATGGACTTGTTCGCATTGCAGAGTGGCGTCATGCACTGGCCAATCGCGCTAGCGTTCAGGCTGCTGTCGCCGAGGATTATGCAGACCGGTTACGCAAACATCTGCTGGAGGTGAAGGCCATTTTAGTCAGATGAGTCATAAATATCAGTCCAGTGTCTCGTATGGCGGGACTTAGCCTGGTGCGATCGTGGAGCTGGGTCACCTTTGCGAATTTGCAGGAGGCCCGCTTTCCTATTCTTCAGGAAAGTGCCTATACAACGGATAGTGATACTGAGCTTTCGTTGGCGCTCCATGTCCGCTTTTGGCCGATTTCAGTCTGTTGCGAAGGGCAGAAAACGACCCAAAGCAGCCGGTCAGCGTCGATAGAAATTGGCCGGTTTCTTTCCGTTGTGACGGGCAGGAGCCGACCTCTAAGGGACATCCGGCTAAGAGCGAACTCGTGAATCAGCTTCCGATCCAGAGCATCGTCTGAACCGTAATATACGGATGACTTTCTAACGGCTCCCATTCATCCATGAAAATAAAACCTTGCTTGAGATAGAAGTTCGAGGCTCTCGCATTGTCGGGCGATACGTCGAGAAAAACGCGATCAAAGCCTTCCGCGGTAGCGCGAGCTTTCACAACTTCTACCAACTGAGTTGCTACTCCTGAGCCCCGGGCAGCAGGATCAACCCACATTCCTATCAAGTTAAAGCGATGTGCACTATTGACTGCGGCACCGATCATTCCGACAGGTCTACCTTTGTCGAGTGCCAGCCAAAATACTGTTCCGGTTGATGAGGCTCTAACTTTCCACTGTTCATCAGTGTATGCGGCAGCAGTTTGATAACTGACACCAAATGCCGTTGGCGTGTCCAAAAGCGCGGCGAGTCGGACTTGCTTTAGTAGCATCCAATCCTCTGTTTCTGTCGATCGAATGTCCATGATCTTCCTTGATGAATCAGCGTCCCTCAACCTCTCACAAGAAAGATTAAGGGGCAACCAAGCTCGTGTCGCGTACGTCCGCTCCTGGCAGACTCCTGCCTTTCGCGAGAGGCAGGAATCCATAACCCGAAGCGGACTTTCAAGCTCAGTCATCGTGAATTGGTTTTACGAGCAACAGTTCGTAGGTCAAATCGGCTTCATAAAATGTGGTGCACCATTCTTGAAAGCCCGACCGGGGCTCGCACAATAGACGGATGATGAGTCCGGACTCCGTACTAAAAGTTTCTTTGACGACTGCGATATCCCCAGGCGCCGCATCACGAGCATTTATCCAATCAACATACACAGCCTTCGTAGAATCGACGTGGGTTAGTTTTATGAAGTCGCCTTTGGAAAGTATCATAGCTGTCTTTAATGCCTCCTACCGGTCGGGTAAAAACCTCGTTCGAGTGACTGCTTCTGGCCGATTGCAGTCTGTTGCGAAGGGCAGAAAACGGCCAGAAGCAAACCTTCGGCTATCGCTTCAACCCAAACATGGCCAGAGCGCCCAAACCGCGCATCCTGAAGGTCTGACCCGGAGGAATTCGACCTGCCGCCCACCCACGAATGCGCAGTCGTCCAACTCAGCGATTCTTCAGCATTCTGCTAGGGCAAAGCGTCCCGCTTGGCGAAGATGCTTGCCATTTCCGCCGCGTTCTCGGTTCCCCAGGTGCACAGCGGCACAATCGCTTCAGCCAGGCTGCGACCGAGCGGGGTCAGCGCGTAGTCCACGCGAGGTGGCACTTCCTTGTAGTCGGTCCGCGTCAGCACGTGATCGGCTTCCAGATCCTTCAATTGCTGGATCAGCACTTTGTCGCTGACGCCCGGGATCAAACGCTTGAGCTCGCCGTAGCGCTTCGGGCCGCCGCGCAGGAAAAACAAGACCAGCGGTTTCCACTTGCCTGAGATGATGCGCAGCGTGGCGTTGAGCCCGCAACCGGTGTCACAGATTTCAGAAGTCGTCGTCATTTTTTGATACTTACCAAAAGGTGCATACTTGTCCTTAGGTTATCAGCGATGCATCCTCGTCTCAAGCAAGCAATTCCCTGCTTGGGTACAACTCCAACGAAGGATGCACGACATGACCCGACTGAATGGAAAGACCGCTGTCATTACCGGTGGCGCTACCGGCATCGGCCGCGCCGCCGCAAAACGCTTCATCGAGGAGGGCGCCTTCGTCTTCATCTTCGGTCGCCGGCAGGAAGCGCTCGATGCCGCTGTAGCCGAACTCGGGCCCAATGCCCGCGCGGTGAAGGGCTCTGTCTCCGATCTGGCAGACCTCGACCGACTTTACGCGGCGGTGAAGGCCGAGCGCGGAACCCTCGACATCGTCTTCGCCAATGCCGGGGCGGGAAGTCAGCTTGCGCTCGGCAAGCTCACCGCCGAGCACATTGACGAAACCTTCGACACCAACGTGAAGGGGACGATCTTCACAGTCCAGAAGGCGCTGCCGCTGATGGGGCAGGGCGGTTCGATCATCCTGACCGGGTCGAGCGCCGGCACCACGGGCGCCCCGGGAATGAGCGCCTACAGCGCGAGTAAGGCGGCAGTGCGCAACCTTGCGCGGACCTGGGCGGAGGACCTGAAAGGCACGGGCATCCGGGTAAACGTGCTGTCGCCCGGGGCGACGGCGACCGAACTCGCGAAGGAAGCGCTGGGCGAGGAGGGCCAGAAGGCCTACGCCGCGATGACCCCGCTTCAGCGCATGGCTGATCCGGCGGAGATCGGGGCCGTGGCCGCCTTTCTCGCGTCGCCGGACAGTAGCTTCATGACCGCCAGCGAAGTCGCCGTTGACGGCGGTCTTGCGCAACTCTGACGCCCTACGCCCAGGCGCTCCATTGGATTATTCGGAGCGCCGTAGAACTCGGTAAACCTCAGGAGAATATATGAGCTACGCAATTATCGGCTTCGGCAATATCGGCCAGGCCCTGGCCAAGGCGTTTGCCCGCAATGGCATCGAAGTATCCGTCGCAACCACGCGCGACCCGCAAAGCTTTGCATCCGCCGCGGCCGCCATCGGCCCCCAGATTATTCCCAAGAAACTGGCGGACGCGGTCAAAGCGGACATCGTCTTTCTGGCTGTCCGTTTCGAGTCGCACCTTGATGTCGCGAAGGTGCTGCCGACCTGGAAGGGAAAGACCATCATCGACGTGACCAATGCCTACGGCGTGTCCCCTGAGGAACTGGGAGGAGAGCCTTCTTCCAGGGTCGTCGCGCAGGCCTTTACTGGTGCACGACTGGTCAAAGGCTTCAACCATTTGGGCGCCGCCGTCCTTGGCCAGGATCCGGCTGTACAGGGTGGCAGGAGAGTCGTGTTCCTGGCGAGCGACGATGACGGCGCCGCAGCGGAGATTGGTGCGCTTGCAGAAAATCTCGGTTTCTCGCCGATCAAACTGGGCGGGCTTTCGGAAGGTGGACTGCTTGTGCAGGCGCGCGGAAATAGTTGGGGTCAACTGATCTTCAAGGACTTGGTCAAGTTCGACTGATGGACACGCAAGCACTGGCGCGGGCCTCAAGGATGGTCGCGAACGCCAGGCGCTAAGTACCGAGACGGCCCACAAAAAGGTTGATGCATTGATCTTGGGCCTGGCGCCACTCGACGTTGCCTTGGCTGCGCTGATGCAGAGGCTTGTCCTCCCTCAAGCGTCCTGCAGGCGGTGGTGTGTGCACCTGGTTTGTGCGTCGTGACAGGGCGCGTTTGCCGCTTTGTTCATCCCCCGCTCTCAGGAAAGATGCACCCGCCATTGCGGACCAGCGCCTTCACTTCCTCACTCACCTGCATGGGGTTTTGACTTAATCGAGCAACAAACTCCTCGCGGCGCCGCACGTACGACTTCGAATCATGCTTTGCGCTCCAGAGCACAATGCTGATCACAATCGGAATGAGGTCCAGGCCCTTCTCGGTCAACGTGTAAAAGTCCTTGCGCCTGTCATCGGGGCTGGGCGCTTTCGAGAGAATCCCTTGCGCCTCAAGAAAGGCCAGTCGGGAAGCAAGAACATTGGTCGCGATTCCCTCTTCCGATTTCAGGAACTGGCCATACGTCTTCTTACCCACAAAAACGATGTCGCGAATGATCAAGAGCGACCATCGGTCGCCGAAAATCTCCACGCCGTAGTTCACCGCGCAATGGGACCGAACGTCTTCTTTAGATGGTGTTTTCATGGCGAGATCTTAGCATCGCTTGCATGTCGCAAGTAAAACTCAGTTGATCACTTGCTTTTTGCAAGTAAAGCGACCAGCATGGATCGTACGTTGAATGAGTTCGCCGGATCGCCTCGGACTGTGCCCGATGGACACCGGGCCGCTGCTCATGGCGCGAACGCTGGAGCATGCCTGCCTGCTTTCGCTGGGCCTCATCGCACACTTCGTCAAGCACACCAACTTCTCGATCGGCGTCAGCCATCTCGGCTGAGCGTTCTCGTATCACCATTTCTCGCATCACATCACGCCTATGGAGTCATAACATGCACGTTTTAGTCACTGGCGGAACCGGCCATATCGGTTCGTACATCATCCCTGAGCTCATCGCCGCCGGCCACGAGGTCACCGGCCTGGCCCGGTCCGACAAGTCCGCGGCTGCGCTGACCGCACTCGGCGCCAAGGTGCGTCGCGGGGATATTTCCGACCTCGAGGGGCTTAAGGCGGCAGCGTCGGAGTCAGACGGCGTTATCCACGTTGCGCACCGGCAAGACCTGCTTTCCACTGGCGGGATCGACGCCGTGGCCGCTGCGGAACTCCAGATCATGCTTGCGTACGGCGAAGCGCTGGCTGGAAGCGGCAAGCCGCTGGTCGTGTCGGGGAGCATCGGCGCGCCGGGTTGGGAAAACCTGGGCCGACCAGCCACCGAGGAAGACCCGTCACTTCCCGGTGGCGATGCGTACAAGGGGACCTTGCGGGTTCGCAACGTCGTCGAAACCACCGTGATCGGCCTCGCAGAGCGCGGCGTGCGGTCGTCGATCGTGCGGATTCCTACGATCGCGCACAGCACGACCGACGTCGCCTTCCTTCCATTGTTGATCGGGCTGGCGAAGGAAAAGGGCGTGATCGGTTACCCGGGAGAAGGCGCGAACCTGTGGCCGGCCGTGCACGCCCGTGACCTCGCCATCTTGTTCCGCCTGGCGCTGGAGAAGGGTGAGGCTGGCAAATATTGGCACGGGGTCGAGAGTGAGGGCATCCGGTTCCGTGAGATCGCCGAGGCCATTGGCAGCCGTCTGGGCGTGCCGGCCGTGAGTATTCCCGCGGACGTCCTGATGCTGCCGGGATACTTCGGGTTCCTCGCGAATCTGGTCACGCTGGACCTCCCGGCGTCCAACCTGATCACCCGCCAGACCCTCGGTTGGGAGCCTGTTCAGCCCGGCCTGTTCGAGGACCTGGACAACGGCCACTACTTCCCGGCCGCCTGAGTTGAGGAGGGCGCCGGGCGCAACGGGCCCGGCGGACAGCATGTCGCGATGCGTGATCCGTTCGGGTAACGATGCTGTCGACCCGGGGATGGCATGAGGAATGACGCACGCAGCTCGGCGCACACGGGATATCAATCGTGGGATGCCGTTGAGACAACGAGCAATACTCCAATTCACGAGAAAACTGCACATGAGCACTATCAGCATCATCGGTTCAGGAGGCATGGCCGCGGCGATCGCCGGTCGTACTGCCAAAGCTGGATACACCGTTGAGGTGGTCAGCCGCGACCCCGCCAAGGCGCAGGCACTGGCCGACAAGCTCGCAGCCGGAGCGACCACCGGGACGTACGGGGCCACTCCGGCCGGCGACATCGTCATCCTCGCCGTGCCGTACACCGGTGCGGCGTCGGTGGTGGCCGATTACGGGGACGCGCTCGACGGCAAGGTGATCATCGACATCACCAACACGGCCTCCCCGGACCTCACGGGCCTCGTCTCTCCCGCCGGCAGTTCTGGTGCGCAGGAGATCGCCAAGATCGCCCCCGCCAGCGCGCATGTCGTGAAAGCGTTCAACACCCTCTTCGGCCACGTCCTTGCTAAGGGCGGGCGCCTCGACGCGTTCATCGCCGCCGACGATCCGGAGGCCAAGGCGCGCGTCTCGACGTTCATCGAGAGTCTCGGGCTGCGCCCGTTGGATGTCGGCGGCCTGCACATGGCCCAGACGCTCGAGGCGCTCGGCCTGATGATGATCGGCCTGGCGAAAAACGGCGCCGGCACTTGGGACATCGCCTTGAACGTCGATATCGACTGAATCCCCGATACCGTCAGGTCCATTGCGTCGCGATCTGAAGAGATTTCTATGAACGTGCAACCGCCAATGGGCGGTGCCTGGACGGAAGCAACCTACCGGCTATGAGCAACCGCAGCCAGTTGCTCAGTATCCACACGAACAAAAACGGAGTCTCCAATAGCCGTCAGCACATCCCCCGCATAGACCTCACAGATGACGCGAGTTTTGCGTCCGACCTCACCTTCGACTTTCGCGCGCAGGGTCAGTGGGACACCCATCGGTGTCGGTTTGATGAACTTGATGCCGAGGTTGCCGGTGACGCAATTGATGCGCGGGAGACTCCCGACTTCGCGGTGTTCCGCGCGGTAGTGATAAGCCATCGCCGTCCAGTTTGAATGGCAGTCAACCAGCATCGCTATCAGCCCGCCGTAAACCAGATCCGGCCAGCCGCAATACTTGGCATCGGGCATGTGTTCGGCCATGACATGCACGCCGTCTTCATGCCAGACGCTCTTGATGTGAAGCCCGTGGGGATTACTGCTGCCGCAGCCATAACAAACGCCTTCAGGTGCGGCGGAGTCTTGCAGGGAGGTGTCGAGCCTGGACATACCGTGGTCATCCTCAGAAATGTGAACCAAACCGTCGGATCTTAACGCTGCAATCGGACGCGGTCACTCGGGCAAGCCGGCCAGCCGCAGTCCCTCTGCGAGCCGCGCGAGATCCTCGGGCCGTTGGATGGGCAGCCAGTCCTTCAGGTTGGAGACGTGCAACGAGGGTTCCAGCTCGTGCAGGCGCTGTATCGCCTGCTTCGCTTTGTCCATTTGCCCGGTGAGTGCATGACTGGCCGCCATCAGGGCAACCGAGGGCAGGAGGGTGGGCAGGTTCCCCAGCGCTTTCTCCGCCCAGGCCGAAGCGACGTCGAAGCGCCCGGCGAAGAAATACGCGAGCGCCATTCCCACCTGCATCCTGAACATTTCCGGATCCAGCGGACTCAAGCGAACGGCATGGCTCAAATGCTCGATCGCTTCGTCTGTTTCACCGCGCAGTGCACGCAGGACACCGCCCAGGTACCAGGCGGGAGCGAGGTTGGGATTGAGCAGGCGTGCCCTGTCGAGCAGGGCAATGCCGCCATCGACATCGCCGGCAAGATGGGCAAGCGCATGTCCGCCTCGCGTCAGCGCCACGGCATCATCTCGGCCGAGCGACACCGCCAGCCGCGCAAGCCGTATGCCTTCGGCGATCTCTCGAGTCCGATCACTCATCCAGCCATTTAACTTGCGCCAGAAGTGACACCAGGCTGCCATGCCATAGGCCGATGCAAATTCCGGGTCGAGCTCGATGGCCTTGTAGAACAACGGCAGTGCTATATCGACGGCTTCCCGGGTGCCGCTGTGCAGTTTCGCCATGCCGCGCAGGTAATAGTCGTAGGCGTCCAGGCTTTCCGTCGGTTTGCGCTTGGCGCGCTCGATTTCCGCCCGTTCCAGCTGCGGCGAGATGGCGCCGACGACGCTTTCGGCGATTTGATCCTGCAGTTCAAAGATGTCGTCGAGCTGACCTTCAAAGCGCTCCGCCCAGATGTGCGTCCCGTTTGTTGCGTCGATGAGCTGCCCGGTGATGCGTACTTTGTTTCCGGACTTGCGCACGCTGCCTTCCAGCACGTAGCGCACGCCGAGTTCCTGGCCGACGCCTTTGACGTCCACCGCACGGCCCTTGTAGGTGAAGCTCGAATTGCGGGCGATGACGAACAGCCAGCGGATTCGCGACAGGGCGGCGATGATGTCCTCGACCATGCCGTCGGCGAAATACTCCTGCTCCGGGTCGCCGCTCAGGTTGTGGAAGGGCAGGACGGTAATGGAGGGTTTGTCCGGGAGGACAAGCGAGGAGGGCGGTGTTGGCGTCGGGTCCACGGAAGCAGTTTCGCCGGTGCCAGGCCCGTCAGGCTGTCGGGCTCCGTCGATCTCGTCGACCTTGATCTCGCCTACAAAGCGGTAGCCCTTGCGAGCGACTGTGCGCACCAGTCGCTGTTCCTCGCCGCTATCGCCGATGGCCTTGCGTACCGCATTGATGTGGCTGGTGATCGTCGATTCCGAGACGATCCGGCCGTTCCATACCGCCTTGAGCAGGTCGTCCTTGCTGACGACGCGATCACGGTTGCTGATGAGCTGCAGCAATAGATCGAAGGCCTGTGGCCCGACGGCCACGACTTGACCGCGCAAGGTCAGTTCCCGGCGCTCCTGATCGAGCACGTAGTCTTCAAACACGAATGGCAAGGCGGATATCCCCTGGTCGAGCGCCCTCGACTCCGTGTCCGAGCTGGCGATTAGTACGAGGTGTCGATAATACGGCAGCGTTTGGTCCGCTGCACCGTCCGCAGGGGATTCCCGTTGCCTACCTGTTCCCTGGACGAAAAACCAAGCTTGCCTGAAGACAAACTCAAGGCCGGCACAAGGACTTCCCTCACGCGCGCAGGCACTCTCTTTCTACATCGACAGCAATGGTTGCTGCCGAGAAGCGTAGGGAGAGACCCCCATGAAGATCGTCGTCATCGGAGGCACCGGCCTCATTGGATCGAAACTTGTGCAGAACCTCCGCGAGCGCGGCCATGACGTGCTCGCCGCCTCCCCCAGTACGGGCGTGAACAGCATCACCCGCGAGGGCCTGGCCCAAGCAATGGATGGCGCTGAGGTGGTCGTCGACGTGGCGAACGCGCCGTCGTGGGAAGACCAGGCCGTCCTCGATTTCTTCGAAACGTCGAGCCGTAACCTGCTGGCTGCGGAAGCTGCCGCCGGTGTTCGTCATCACATTGCCCTGTCGATCGTCGGTAGCGAACGGCTTCCCGAGAATGGCTATTTCCGGGCCAAGGTCGCGCAGGAAAACCTCATCAAGGCGTCCGGCATTCCTTACACCCTCCTGCGTGCCACGCAGTTCTTCGAATTTGTTGGCGGCATTGTCCAGTCGTTCGCCGTTGGCGAGGAGATTCGTGTTTCGCCAGCGCTGATCCAGCCGATAGCGGCCGTCGACGTGGTGGCAGCGCTGACCGATGTCGCGCTGGCAGCGCCGGTCAACGGCACGGTCGAAGTCGCAGGTCCTGAAACCATGCCCCTCGACGATTTGGCCAGGCGCTTTCTGCGGGTAAACCAGGACAACCGGAAGGTCGTGCCGGACGTGAACGCGCGCTACTTCGGCGATGTGCTCGACGATCAATCGCTGACCGCCGGCAAGAACGCGCGCCTTGGCGCGATCCGCTTCGAAGACTGGCTCGCTCAGTCGACGGCCGGGTAACGGGGCTCGTCGTCACATCACACACCCACGAAGGAGATTTGTCATGTTTGCCCGATACCTCTTGGCCGCTGCCTTTGCAGTGCTGTCGATCAGCGCAGTGTCGGCCGCTGAGCCGCCCCCCGGCAAGGTGACGGTCGTGTTTGACCGTCCCATTCCCAACATCCCTGGCAAGAGCATGAAGGGCGTCGTCGTCGAGTACGGGCCGGGCGCCGCGTCGCCGTCCCACACCCATCCGAAAACGGCCTTCATCTATGCAACGGTTCTGGAGGGCTCGTTTCGCATCAAAGTCAAAGGCCAGCCGGAAAAGATCTACAAGGTCGGCGAAAACTTCGTAGAGGAGCCGGGCTCCGTGCACGAAGTCAGCGCCAACGCCAGCGACACCCAACCCGCACGCCTGTTGGCCGTGTTCGTCCTCGACAGCGATGAAACGACGCTCGTGACACCGATCAAAAAGTGAGCCAATCACGCGCTCATGAATGCTCGACAGCCGGGCGGCAGGTCACTGCCGCCCATGGCTGCTGTAGTTCCAGGCATTGAACAGGAAAAGACAACATGAACGCGCTTCAGGACAAGGCCTCCATTGCCACCGGCGCAAGCGCCGAGCCCCCTGTCGTGGTGGCACGGCAAGGCAAGAGAAAGAAGATCGGCATCCTGCTGTGCATCGGTGCCGTGGTGGTCTTGGCTGGCGGATGGGCCATGGTGCTTTCGAGCGGTGCGACCTCCACCGATAACGCTTATGTGCGCGGCGATGTCACCTCGCTCGCGGCAAAGGTTGCCGGCTATGTCACTGCGGTCGAGGTCGAGGACAACCAAACCGTCCGGGCCGGTGACGTGCTGTTCCGTATCGATGACCGTGACTATCGCGCACGGCTGGCGCAAGCCGTGGCCAATGTCAGCGCCGCCCAGGCGCGCCTGACCCATGTCGATGCAGAAACCCAGCTTCAGCGTGCCCTGATTCGCCAGGCCGAAGCCCAGAAACGCTCGGGCGTGGCCGAGATGAATCTGGCGAACAAAACCAATGATCGCAGCCGCAAACTGATTCTCAGCAACGCGGTCAGCCAAGCCCTCGTCGATGAAAGCGATGCGGCGCGATTGAGGGCCGAGGCGACGGTATCCGGCGCTTCCGCAACGGTCGAGGCGCAACAGCAACGCATCGCCGTCTTCGTGGCGGAGCGCGAAGCTGCCGTTGCTGCGGTGACGCAGGCGCAGGCCGCACGCGATCTCGCCCAGATCGATCTTGACAGCACCGTGGTACGCGCGCCGGTTGATGGCGTGGTCGGTAACCGTCAGGTTCGCATCGGCCGTTTCGTTACGGCAGGCGTTGCCTTGCTCGATATCGTGCCGGTCAACGACGTATGGGTCGTGGCGAATTTCAAGGAAACCCAGCTCGAACAAATCCGCCCCGGTCAGCGCGTGCGTATCACAGTCGACGGTTACCCCAGCGGGGCACTTGAAGGCGTGGTCGACAGCTTTGCACCGGGTAGCGGGTCGGTGTTCAGTCTGCTCCCCACCGACAATGCAACCGGCAACTTTGTGCGTGTCGTGCAGCGCGTTCCGGTGAAGATCCGGCTTGTCCACAACCCGTTGCCGGGCCGCATCGTGCCGGGCCTGTCCGCCCGCGTCGAAGTTGCGCACGGGGAGGGATCATGAACGCGGATGCCAGCGCTACGCGGTGCAACACCAGCGTTATGACCGGTGTTTTGCTCATGATGGGCATCGTGCTTGCCACGCTGACGGAGGCGATCGCCAGCACCGTTCTGTCACTCGGACGCGGCGACATTATCGGCGACACCTATGCAACGCCTGATGAATTCGCCTGGCTGGATATCGGCTACACCGCGCTCAAGCTGATCGGGTTCATGACCGCGCCTTGGCTGCTGAAGCGTTTTAATCCACGTCATGTGATCATCGGCTCAACCCTGGCCATGGGCATGGCATGCGGCATTGCCGCCATCACGGCACGGCTGGACCTGCTGATCGCGCTTCGAGTTATTCAAGGCTTCGCTGGCGGCACTCTGCTGGTCGGGGGGCAGGCGATCATATTTCGCTCCTTTGCGCGATCTCGCCAACCCATCCTTCAAGCCCTGTTTGCCATGGGCGCCGTTGTCGCGTCCGCGACGCTTGCCCCGGCCCTTCAAGGTTGGTTGATCGATAGCCAGTCCTGGACGTGGATTTTTTTCGGCGTTGTTCCGGTGGCCCTGGCGGCGAGCGGACTTCTGTTGATCGCAGACGGCCCGATGCCAGCCAAGGTCCGGCACCGTCCATTTGACTGGGTCGGCTTCGCGCTGATCGCTGCCACGCTGTTCTGCTTCACTTACGTTCTCAGCCAGGGCAGCCGATGGGACTGGTTCGAAGAGCCACGCATTCTCTGGCTGAGCGTTATCGGCACAGCCGCGCTGCTGGCATTTCTCGGCCAACAAGTGTTGGCCAAGGGCCAAGGTCTGTTCGACTTCACCCTGTTCAAATCGAGCGATTTTTGCTTCGCCTTTATCGTCAGTTTTGTTGCCGGCGCCGCCTTGTTCGGCAGCGCGTTCCTGATCCCGGCGTTCGCCCTGTCGGTCCTCGCATTCACGCCTACTGATGCCGGTCTGCTCCTGTTGCCCAGTGGCGGTTTTTTTATCGGCGGGCTGCTCATATCGGCTTATCTCATGCAGGTCCGCCGCGTTCCGCCGGTCGCCACAGTGCCGTTTGGAATCCTGATGATCATGGGGGCGATGTGGATGCTGTCCGGTTCGACCAGCGAAAGCGGCACGGACGACATGATGGCCGCCATCCTGTTGCGCGGTCTGGGCCTTGGCTTCCTGTTTCTATCGATCACGCTGATCGCTTTCAGCGACCTCAACAGCCGAAATCTTGCCTTCGGTATTGGTCTGTTCAATACGGGGCGCCAGTTGGGTGGTCTGATGGGCGTCGCAGGGCTCCAGACACTGATCGACCATAACGTCTTCGCCAATGACCTGGTCCTCAGCGCCAATGTCACCCCGGGAGGAACTGCGGTCATCGAACGGCTGACGACCACGACAGCCATGCTGTCGATGAAAGGGATAGATGCAGCGGCCGCCGGCCGGGCAGCGGTGAACCTCCTGGGCCGGGTCGTGTCAGGTCAGGCGACTGTGATTGCCTTCGACACAGCGTTCATCGCTGTTGCTCTGCTTTTTGTAGTCGCCGCGCCCATCCTGGTTGGCATCAAGATCGGTCTCTCGAAATACGCGAAAGTACCCGCAGCGCGAACCGTAGCGTGAGGCTTAGTCTGGATCAACGCTTTGCCATCCGGTTCTGCGAAACCGTCAGGCCTTGACCCAGCGTTGACGGCTCCAGCTGCTCAATGTGTCGACGGCTAATACCAGCAACAACATCGCCAGAATGACCGTGCTGGCTTGAGCTTCCTGGAACAGGCTGAGGCTGACATAGAGCATTTGCCCCAAACCACCGGCGCCGACGAAGCCGAGCACACTGGCCATGCGGATATTGTTTTCCCAGCGGTACAGGATGTAGGCCAGTAGTTGAGGCAACAGGTTGGGCAGTGATCCGTAGCAGAACGCCCATACGGCATTGCCGCCCTGCAAGCGGATGGCTTCGGCCGGTTCGGGTGGGGTGTTTTCCAGCGCTTCGGCGAACAGCCGACCGAGCACACCGGTGGTGTGCAAGGCCAGGGCCAGGGTGCCGGCATTGGGGCCGAGCCCGGCGGCCAGGACCATCAGCGCAGCCCACACCAGTTCCGGAACCGCGCGCAAGGCGTTGAGCACAAGGCGCGACGCGCTTTGCAGAGGCCAGCCGAAGCGCCCGGCCGCGGGCAATGCCAACAGCAGACCGAATACCGCCGCAAGCAGGGTGCCAAGGGCGGACATGGCGATGGTTTCCACAGCGCCGTGGCCGATGGCTTGCAGATGGCCCGCGCTCAAGTCCGGGCTGAGAAAACGCTGCGCATAAGCGCCCATCTGCTTCAGGTTGCTGCTGCCACCGAGTTCGCCGAGGTCGATGCCCAAGTAGATGAACGAGGCGACCACCGTTGCGCCGATACACAGGAGCAGCACCAGGTTGATCAGGCGATTCATGCCAGCCTCCAGCGCAGCAGACGGCTGAGTTGATCGGCGAGCAGTACCAGGACGAGAAACGTCAGTAACAAACTGGCTACTTCACCGCCGGCGAACATGCGCAACGACAGGTCCATTTGCTGGCCCAGACCGCCGGCGCCGACGAAGCCCATCACCACCGAGGCGCGGATTGCGCACTCCCAGCGGTACACCGTGTACGACAGCAGCTCGGCAGCGACATTGGGCAGGATCCCGTAGAAAAAGGCCGCGAGACGACCGCTGCCAGCTTGCAATAGCGCGTGGGCCGGGCGCTGGTCGATCGACTCGAAAATTTCCGCGTAGACCTTGCCCAACATGCCGCTGTAGGTAATGGCAATGGCCAGCACGCCGGCCGTCGGGCCGAGGCCGACGGCGCGCACAAACAAAAGCGCCCAGACGATTTCCGGCACGCTGCGCAGGAAGATCAGTAAACCGCGTACCGGCCAACGCAGCAGTTGGCCCCAATAGCTCGGGTGGCCGGCGCGGGAGGCAGCAGACAGCGACAGAGCCCGACTGGCCAGCAGGCTGGCGGGGACGGCCAACAGCAACGCCAGCGCCATGCCGGCCGTGGCGATGGCCAGGGTCTGCAAGGTGGCTTGCACTAACAGCTCAATGAATTCCTCGCCATGGGCCGGTGGCCAGAAGGCTGAGACAAACCGGCCCATCTCGCTCTGACTGTCACTCGCCATCAGAACACTGAGGTCCAGCTCGCTGAAGTGGATGCCTGGCCACAGCAAAGCAAGGGCCAGTAAGGTGAGCAGCAGGCGGGGCCGGGTGGCCGGATCTCGGGTATCACGGGTCAGCATCGGGGGATCTGCACACTCAAGGGCGCCGGAGTAATAGGTGGGGATTGCAGCTGCTCGTTGGCGTAAAGCTTATCGAGCAACTCGCGGTCGACTTCGCTGGCCGCAAGGTCGAACAGGATCTGTCCATCACGCAAGCCGATGATGCGCGAAAAGTGCGCCAGGGCCAGCTCCACCGCATGCAGGCTGGCGACCAGGGTGACGTTGTGCTTCCGGGCATGGAGGCAGAGTACCGACAGCGTGTGCTCGGCCAACACCGGGTCCATGGCCGAGACCGGCTCATCGGCCAGCAACACCTCGGGCGCTTGATACAACACGCGGGCAATGCCCACACGCTGTAGCTGTCCACCAGACAGTTGCTGACAGTGCGCGAACAACTTGTCGCTGAGGTCCAGCCTGGCCAGCGCCGCACGTGCGCCCGGAACATCCACCGGACGCAGCAAGTTCAGCAGGCTTTTGCCCAGTCCCCACTGACCCAGCTTTCCAGCCAGAACCGCAGTGACCACGCGCTGGCGCGGTGGCAGCGGGGGCGCTTGATGGATCAGGCCGATGCGCGCGCGAAGACGCTGACGCTGACGGGCAGACAGCTGCCAGGCGCGCTCGCCGAGCACCTGCAGCTCACCGTTGTCCGGACGCAGGGCGGTGGCCAGCAGGTTGAGCAGGCTCGACTTGCCCGCGCCGGACGGACCGATGATGGCGACCTGTTCGCTGGCACCGATGTGCAAGTCCACCCCACGCAACGCCTGGACGCCGTTGGCGTGGGTAAGGTTGACCTGGGTCAGATGCAACGTCATTTGAGCAGGTCGGCAGCGCGTGCGGCTTCCTCGATACCCTTATAGTTCTCGGGTTTGGTTTCGATGAATCGGCTGGCAGCCTGCAGATCCAGAATCTCCTTGTCCTTCGGGTTCGCCGGGTCGAGCGCCAGGAAGGCTGCCTTGATCTTGGCTGCCAGTGCCGGGTCGAGGGTCCCGCGCACGGTCCAGTTGTAGTCGAAGTAGGCCGGGGTGGTCGCAAACACTTTGACCTTGGTGGTGTCGACCTTGCCGGCGGCGACCAGTTTTTCCCACACGCTGGCGTTCAGTACCCCGGCGTCGACCTTACCGGCCTGGACCCAGGCGACAGTGGCGTCATGCGCGCCGGAATAGCCCACGCGACTGAAGTAGGTTTCTGGTTTGATGCCGTCCTTCAGCATGAAATAGCGCGGCATGAGACTGCCCGACGTGGAGGACACCGAGCCGAAGGCGAAGGTCTTGCCCTTGAGATCGGCGAGGGACTTGACGGCCGGGTCGGCGGTAATGAATTTGCTGGTGAACTGGGCGTCCTGTTCGCGCTGTACAAGCGGAATGGCATTGCCGGTTTTCAGGCGCGCCTGCACGAACGTGAAGCCGCCCAGCCAGGCCATATCGATTCGGTCGGTGGCCAGCGCCTCGACCACGGCCGGATAGTCGCTCACGGGAACGAACTCGACCTTCATGCCCAATTGTTGTTCCAGGTAGGCGCCCAGCGGCTTGAACTTGCGCAGCAGTTCGGTCGGGGCTTCATCGGGAATCGCACTGACTTTCAGGGTGTCGGCGGCCTGCGCCAACAGGGTACAAAAAGACAGCGTCACGCCGACAGCCAATGCCAGGGTACGGTTGAGCATGAAAATTCTCCGGTGCATTAAGGCAAAAATGTCGATCCGCCAAGCGCAAGCTGGTTGCTGCATGGCGCGTTGTGAGGGTAGACGAAATGGAGCGTAATTGACCGCTTTGGCCCACTTGTTAGTGCGACAAGCCTGAAGTCGATTCGGCCAGGATGATACGTGGTTTAGTGCTTTTAGCAGCCCGAAATCGCTATGTTTCATGACCACTCGTAACCCGGCACGAGGGCTGGCTCACGCTTGGCTATTCTTCTATGACACTGCAGCGTTGCACGTTGAACAGAGGATTGAATGATGAGGATGTTACTGATGGTCGAGTGCCCTAATGAACCCTTCAATACCCTTGTCAAAGCCGGGAAGGTGGGTGAGGTTGTTGAACGCATCCTGGCCAGCATCAAACCGGAGGCGGCGTACTTTACCGAGCAAGATGGCAAGCGTGGTGGGATTTTTGTGGTCGACGTACAAGACCCCTCCGACATCCCCGCATTGGCAGAGCCCTTTTTTCTCAACTTCAACGCCACCTGCAAGTTCCGTATTGTAATGAGCCCACAGGATCTGCAAAAGTCCGGTCTGGAGACGCTCGGGCAAACGTGGGCGTGCTGAGAGGTCAGCCACGTCTGATTAATCAGTTCCGTACAGTCCACAGCATGGTCTGAACCCTGATATGCGGATGACTGGCCAAAGGTTCCCATTCGTCGATGAAAGAGAAACCCTGCTTTAGGTAGAAGTGGGAGGCTCTTGCATTGTCCGGGGAGACATCCAGAAAAACGCGATCATGCCCTTTGCCGATCGCGCGAGATTTTACCGCCTCGACAAGTTGAGCTGCCACGCCAGAACCCCGTGCAGCGGGTTCTACCCACATTCCGATCAGGTTATAGCGATTCGCTTGACTGACCCCGGCACCGATCATTCCCACCGGTTTGCTGTCCTTGATGGCCAGCCAGAATTCCGGTCCGGCCGCTGACGAGGCGCGTTCTTTCCACTGCTCGTCACTGTATTGAGCGGCCTCTTGGTAACTCACACCAAACGCTGTCGGCGTGTCCAACAGCGCAGCGAGACGGACTTGCTTCAAAAACATCCAGTCTTTGGCTTCCGTCAATCGAATGTCCATGATCTTCCCTGAATGGCGCGCAATGGCTGCTTTCGTAGTCTAGTTTTTTTTCTTGATCAGTTTAGCCAGGTAGTACTTTAGGCTTAAACGATCTTTGGGCCTTGGTTTGTAGTGGGTTTTATTTCTTTGTGCAGGATCGATCACCATGGTTCCTGCGGTGTAGTAGTAAAGCGCAATAGACCTACGGGTGATGTGCTCTGGAGTTGTTAAAGGTTCTGGATGCCCATGATTGCTGTCTTTGTCTGTGTTGAAAATGACACAGCGATTGTAAATGGGCAGGACTTTCTTAAGGCAGGTCTTCATCCCGACATCCCAAAGTTCAAGGTTGCCGCCATATTCCTCTCGCCAGTCTTCATTTAGATAAATGATGATATTCAGTCGGCGTTCAACATTAAGCTTTTTGTTGAGTCTGAAGTCCGAGTGTACCCCCAGGAAGCCACCACTTTTCGTTTCATGCAGGCCGCCACCAGTAAAGTAGGGGTCGGGTATCAAGCCTTCAATACCTGTGAGCTTCTCAAGAAACTGCAGCATGGGGGCTGAGTTGAAGGCATTGAAGATAGTCTTCAAATAGGGGGTGCATTCGTTGGGGCTGATTTGACGTTTTAGTTGACCTTTATAGCCGCGCTCATACAGCATTTCGTTGTTGGTGGGTTCAGTTGGGAAGTGCGAGCAGATACTTGCAATCAGCGCTTCATCCAGGAAATTATCGATGACGATGTGCGGAAATGGCGTCGCCTGAACATAGCCACTGGCCAATGACGAACCCAAGGCGCTGGCGGCGTTCTGGTCGAAATCAAGCTCCGGGGAGAGGGTCATGGGTAGTGCTTGAGTGTTGGGTGCCATTACCGCTCCAATAACTTGATATAAAGACGTTTTGGTGATTTCAAGCAGCGTCCAGCGCACTGCTCGTTGTGTCTCTTCATCGCTTAACTTTTGCTGTCTTCTTTTTTCAGACGCTTAAGAATATCGTTGTACATTTTGGTTCGTCTATGAGTCTTTCCATAGCCGCCAGCCGCGGCGACAGTGCCAGACTGCATGTGATCCAGATAACTGAAGATTTTACGCGGTGATAACATTTCAACGACATAGCCAAGTTCGGTCATGCGGTCTTGGAGGGTGTAACCTGGCACGCGTTCATCCATCAAAAAATGCATGTTGTGCTGTTTGATAAGTTTGCAGTTCCATAATGTACAGAAGCTCTTCAAGTAGACTTCTCTGTACGGTTTTGGTTCTCTGGAACGTAATCCCATGGAGATTTTCAGGTGCCTGAAATGGTGTTTGAACAGGCGTGAGCTAAAGCGCCAAAGCGTTCTCGTGGTGCCGCGGTTTAATTGCTCAACACAGCCGACGGCTACGACTTTTTGGTTTTTTAAGCATTTATTCAGCATCATCGGAAAAACATTTTTATCGAAAACAAATGTATCGGTGTGCATTAGAAATAAATAATCAGTTTCAACTCGCTCCAAAACCAGGTCAAGTGCTTTGCCATGCGCGACATGCCCGGGTTCTGGTTCGGAAACAGAACGTTCGATTAAATTGATCCAGTCAAGCGTACGTAAATACTCAGTGCTTTCATCGGCGGAATAGTTGTCAACTACCCATACTGGGATGTTGTGGCTGGCCACATGCTGGTGCAATAAGTCCAAGCATATCTTGGTGATTTCTGGTGTTTTGTAATTGACAATAACTATGCTGAAGGTTTTAGAGTTGTCAGCCAGAAAGTTAGTGTTATTCATCGTTCAGACGCCCAATGATATAGCATTTTATTGTAGGAATAATTGAACATGTCTACAGCTTTCGCTAAGGTGTCTGCACAAGATTTGCTTGACCATAAAAACACAATTTGTTAAGCCCGATTTGTCAAATATAACCATGGTTTACTCTGCCTGATGGAGAGCAGTATATGCGGACTTCATCGTATAAGGATCTGCGCTGTAGGTAAACGTTCGTGACTTAATTTGTTACACGTTCCCCCGCCAGCTATCTCCCGTACACGCAGCCTGGCTAAGTACAGCCATTGCTGGCACCCAGCATGATTCGGTCGGCCTTGCGGTAGTGGGCAAGAAAACGAGGGGGCAAAGGCATTCACTTTTACTCCATGTAATTGAGCCGGAAAAACCAGGTTATTCCGGCACGTCGGGGCCTACATGAGAAACCGTGAAGAGAGTAGCTGTTTGCCATCACGCCTCCCGTGTTCGACGGTGAACACGGGAAACAATGTCAGAAATAGAGGCAAATAATGCTGAAGTGACGCGCAGTAGTGCTTGGGTGTCGATGTGAAGAAATGGAACCCACATCCCCGATAGCGTCTAAATTGCAGAGAGATGTCCCGCCATTGAAGGAACGACTCATGCTCAAATCTCGCTCGTTGATTGCAGCTATTACATGCCTTGCGCTGGTTTCCGGTTCAGTTACTGCATTGGCCGACCCTGGTAATGGAAAGGGCCAGGGAAACGGCAAGGGGCATCCGCAAAACAGCCAGGTTCATGGCAACCAGGGAGGCAAAGGTAAAAACTCCGGGGGCGGCGATTGGGAGAATGGCCCAAGCATCAATCACGCAAGCGTTCTTGGGGTTATTGGCGGGTATCGGGACTACTGGAGCCCCGGCCCTGCATTGCCACCCGGCATTCAAAAGAACCTCGCGCGAGGCAAGCCGCTTCCACCCGGGATTGCCAAAAAACTGGACGGTCGGTTGATCGGCAGGCTGCCTCATTATGATGGGTATGAATGGCAGCAAGTTGGCACCGACTTGATACTGGTCGCGCTGGCAACCGGGCTCATCTATGAAGTGCTCAACGGTGCTTTTGATTAATGGACATGATCCATATGTCCATTTGAAGGCTGTTCTGAAACGGCTGCCCATGAAATTGCCGAGTTGCCGCCGAACAGGTGGCAACCGGCGCTATTCATCCATGCTGATGCCCGATCCGCCTAATTCGTTGGGGACATCCTTCAACTTGGGTAATCCATCCATGCATCATGCGCTTGGGATTGGCTTCATCAGCTTGCGGTGGCGGTTGAGCATTTCGCCGTTCGGCCCGATAACGACTACGCTGTTGTAGAGCGTGCCGCCTCCTTTTTGCCGGTCGCATTCATTGATGCCGCACACAATCGTCACGGCGTGAGCTCTGGCGGCCTCGCACACTTCGCGGCAGTCGCCTTCGCGATGACGAACTCGACGCAGGCCTGCTCATGTGGGACGTGCGCCGATTCGTGAGCATCGAGACATTTCCCTCTCGGCCGGTGGTCATCCACTTCAAGTTCCGCTCGACCCGGCGAGCAAGCAGGGTGGCTCGTGGTTGAACAGGGCGTGGCAGACCTGTGCCGCGACGATCCCGAGCGCGTTACATCCGTCGGTCGCAGGACTTGAACTGTCTGGGGCTTAAAGCGTCATAACAATCGCGATATCAACCCTATGGAAGCCATCATGCTTTTAAAAAATAAGAGTCTCATTGCTGTAATGACCTGCGCCCTGATGCTGGCAGCCGCCCCATTACTCCCTGCTGACCTGTCCATCATGAACTCCGCCTATGCGAAAGATGGTGGTGGTGGTGGTGGTGGTGGTGGTGGTGGTGGTGGTGGTGGCGGTAACGGTGGTGGTAATGGGGGAGGCAACGGAGGTGGTAACGGAGGTGGTAACGGCGGCGGCCACGGCGGCGGCATAGGCAGCGGTCACAGCGGTTCAGATCACTCCGGCGGTGCTAACAGTAACGGCCGCGGCGATGGCCTGAGCAGCGATCATGCCGGCAAGGCTGTTCGCGACCATGGTGTAAGCGGAAACCACTACGGCAATGATCGTAATAGTGATCGCGGTCATGGCCAAGCGACTTCAGGCATAGCCAATTCCAAAGATACTCACGGTGTGACCAAAGCCAGTGCAATCTCGGCCACGACGCCAGGCGATCACAACACGAAAGGGTTGAGCAAAGCCGGGACATCGGTATCGAAAAAGTCGCACTGATCAGTCATAACGGCTGATAGGGAAGTACAACAGACTCAGCTGCACAGCCAGCCGCGCGGTTGAGTTCAATTGGACTTCTTCGGTGGGTAGCTACCGCGCAAGCCCTCGGACGGGGTGCCTGTCTTGCCGGGCAGGGCAGGCACTACCGGGCGAGATCTGGGTTGGGGGTTGGAGCGGCTCCGGGGTTGAGGTTGTTTGCTCATTGTTTGCCTCCTGACTTTTCCGGGTTTCGCGAAGGCCTCCTGATAAAGCTTAGCTGCTTGCTGCGATGCTCTGCATCGTTCGGCAGTGGGTGAAAGGCCAAGCGACCAAGCCGCGCAGCACGAAACCCAAAACAAAACGGGCGCCCGACAAGGCGCCCGTTTTCGTTTATTTCACCGCCTACGCCCGCAAGCGTCGGCCGATCACAACCTCTCTAGCGCAGCAGATGCACCGCCAGGCCGACAAGCGCGCAAGCCATCAGCACCTGTATGACGCCCCGTTTGAAGCGGAACAAGGCAATTGCCGCCAAAATGGCGATCAGTGCAGAAGGCCAGTCGAGGTTGCCGCTGAAGCCTTGCGGCCACAGCACGTGATAGCCGAAGAAACATGCCAGATTGAGGATCACTCCAACCACCGCCGCTGTGATTGCGGTAAGCGGTGCCGTGAATTTGAGTTCGTTGTGGGTCGATTCTACCAGTGGGCCACCGGCAAGGATGAACAGGAACGAGGGCAGGAAGGTGAACCATGTCACCAGGGTGGCTGCGACAGCGCCGGCCAGAAATACATGATCGGCGCCGAACACTTGTGAGACGTACGCTCCAACAAATCCGACGAAGGCCACCACCATGATCAGCGGGCCTGGTGTGGTTTCCCCCAGTGCCAAACCGTCGATCATCTGGGTCGGAGTAAGCCAGCCATAGTGACCGACCGCACCTTGATAGACATACGGGAGGACTGCATAGGCCCCGCCAAAAGTCAGCAACGCGGCCTTGGTAAAGAACCAGCCCATCTGGGTCAGGGTGCCTTCCCAACCAAAGAGGACAATCAAAATACCCATCGGCAAAGCCCAGAGCACGGCGCCAATCAGGGCGAGCGATGCCAACTTGAACCCGCTGAACCTGGCATGTTCCGGGGATGGAGTGTCGTCATCGATCAAGGCTGGGCCGTAGGACTTTTTGGCAGCGCCATGGCCCCCGGTTCTGAACTTTTCAGGTGCCAGACGCCCTCCGACATAGCCGATTAACGCTGCCCCCAATACGATCAGCGGGAAAGGAACATTGAACGCGAAGATCGCGGCAAATGAAGCGGCTGCTATCGCCCATAGCCAATTATTCTTCAGCGCCCGAGAGCCGATTCTATGTGCCGCCTGCACCACGATGGCCGTCACGGCGGGCTTGATCCCATAGAAGAGGCCCGCCACCACGGGCACTTCGCCGAACGCGATGTACATCCACGATAAAGCGATCAGGATGAACAGTGAGGGCAGCACAAACAGCACGCCGGCGATCACTGCGCCCCAGGTCCGATGCATCAGCCAGCCGATGTAAGTCGCCAATTGCTGAGCCTCTGGCCCAGGCAGCAACATGCAATAGTTGAGCGCATGGAGAAAGCGTCGTTCGGAGATCCAGCGCCGACGTTCTACCAGTTCCTGATGCATGATCGAAATCTGTCCTGCGGGCCCGCCGAAACTGATGAAGCCGAGCTTCAACCAGAACCAGAATGCTTCACGCAAGCTGACGGCCTCCGGCCTCGATAGATCCCCTTCAACCGTTGATGGCAAAACCTTACTCATTGGGTTGTTCCTCTTTCACAAACTCGGCGAGCAGGCCGTCGAAGATGGCGCTCGCAGCAGCCAGCAAGTGGTCGTCATGGGGAATGGTTTCGCGCAGTCCTGCCAGCACGCGCTCGATGCCGGCAGCCTCCAATGGCTGAATGCCGCCGATATCGAGGTAGTGCACCAAGGCCGCGATGCGGTTCAGGCCGGGCTCTTGAAGCTCAAAACGGGCTTGCAGGGTTTCGAAGGTCACGCGATTGCCGACATGACTGAAGGTCGCATCATCAAAGTCAAAGCCTAGCGCGTCTGCCGGACAGTCATGTGGAGTATTCAGCCAGAGGATCCGGGCTTGAGGATCAATGAAGCGCCTAATCAACCAGGCACAAGCCAGACGGTCAACCCACGGACGCTTGCGCGTTGCCCAGACACGACGTTGATAGTCGCCACGGTTGAGTGCCGTTATCGGCTCGTCGCGGCTATGGGGTTCATCCGCAGACAACGCTCTGCTGGCAGCCGTCTCAAGCTCCTGCAACGCTGAATCAATCTGCTCCTTGGGCTTGCCTGGAAAATAATCGATGTTGGAGAGTTGATCGTAGTTTTTGCGCAACTTGCGAATGTGTTTGGTGATGGCCAACGCGTTTTCAGGATTGAGCTGCCCACGGCACGCTTCAATCTCTGCGCGTAGCTTGCTGTAGTCATCGCTACGGTCGAACAACTCGACAAAGCGCTCACCCTGCGGATCGACCACAGGCAGGATGTAAACAGTGCCATTGATAGAAAGGATGTCGCGCTCGACAGACGCCAGCGCTTCACGACAGACACCGGTATCAGGCAACAGATAGGCACCATCGCGCAAAACCGCCGCACCTGAGGCTTTCAGAGCACGCCAGGCTCGCATGCGTTCGGTGGCATTCGCGGTGGGTAAAGCGAGAATCAGTGTCAGCCAGTTTTTCATGTAGAGAGTGCTATTTATTTTGTAGTAATTATTACATTAGCGGTGTTATTGGCGGTTGGAAAGCCATCCTTTCTGCGTCTACGCTCCGTTTCTATCGGTGCAAGGGGGGCGGTGACTTGTGCCCTACGTCCAGGACTTTCTTTTGCAATCAGGCGATTGAATAAAGACGCCGTCGAGGCCACATGAATTTATGAGCACTGATTACCAGCAAACCTATTATGAAACCACGGCCGACATCACCCACTATCCCGCCCAATCGGGTCGTGTCGATACTAAAGTATGCATCCTCGGTGGTGGCCTGGCAGGCCTGTCGACCGCACTCGGGTTGGCGGAGCGTGGTATCAACGACGTCGTTGTTCTGGAATCTCATCGCCTCGGTCATGGTGCTTCGGGGCGTAATGGCGGCTTCGTCTTCGGAGGCTACAGCCTGGGAAACGCTGACCTTCTCGCCACCCTTGGCGTTGAAGAGGCACAGCGCCTTTACCGGCTGACGCTTGATGCCGTTGAGTTGATCCGTAATCGAATCAAACAATACGCTATCGATTGTGACCTGGTTGACCAGGGGGTGATTCTGGCTAATTGGTTCAACGACCCGTCAAGACTTGAAACACCGCGAAAACTGATGAGGGACGTCTATGGGGTTGACTGGGAATACCTGCCGCCAGGCCAGTTGAAAGAGCTACTCAAGACGGAGCGCTATTTCGGCGGCCTGTTGGAGCGCAACGCTTTCCACTTTCACCCTCTCAAGTACGTGTACGGCATTGCTCGCACGGTGGCTGAATTCGGTGTGCGTATCCATGAGCAATCATCCGCCCTGAACATCGAGAGGCGTGGAAAGAAATATGTTGTGAACACCGAAGGCGGGGAAGTGCATGCCGAGCATGTCATTTTTTCCTGTGGCGGATACGCGCGCGGCGTTTATCGCCCGGTTGAACGTGCTGTGCTACCCATTGCCACCTATGTCGTTGCAACCGAACCGCTCGGGGCCCGTTTGAAAGATGTTATTGACTGTGAATCAGCCGTTTACGACACGCGGTTCGCTTTCGATTACTACCGACCGCTTCGCGACAGCAGGCTACTGTGGGGAGGGCGGATTTCGGTGCTCAATCGAAGCCCGGAAGCGATCGCCAGTCTGCTCAAAACAGATCTTTTAACCGTCTATCCCCAGCTGGAAGGTGTGAAAATCCAGTATTCCTGGGGTGGGTTGATGAGTTATGGCCGGCATCAAATGGCCCAGATTGGCCAAGATGAAGCAGGCGTCTGGCACGCCGTTGGTTTTGGTGGTCATGGCATGGCGCCCACGACGGTGGCGGGCGAGGTTCTGGCTGACGCAATCGCCAAGTCCATTCCGATTCCCGAGGGTTTCGGCAAGTTCGGGTTGACCCGTACTTTTGGTCTGGCCGGTTTGGTCGCCGCGCAAATGACCTATACCGCCTGCCAGGCGCGAGATGCTTTCGACGCTCTGCGCCTTAACAAGTAACGGCAGCCTATCGTGAAGGCCCGCAATCGACGGTGGATTCAACCGGCCGATGTAACAGGTTGGCTAGCGACTTTCTTGGAAAGTTTCTTACCAAAAGCAATCCACCATTTTTCATAATAGAAGGTCGAGATATGCGCGGTGATAAAAATGGCGGCGAACAACAAAGGGCGCTTCAAATATTTTATGACGGTGTCTCCGCTACCCAGCCAAGTATCTATTAGCAACGGATGAACTACATAGAGAGCGTACGAGATGGTGGCGATATAAAATAGAGCGCGATTATTCAGGGCCTGGGCAACTCGTGTCTGGCTATTGAGTAACGTGCTCCCCACCATTGCTGCGGCAAGATAGGGGCGGAAATAATTCATGAGGCCCGCGTCGGGATGACAGGACAAGACAAACAGGAGTAATAAAAATAGTTGCGTGATCCATGTTTGTGTCGGAAGTTTGTCAAGGATGTTGCCCAGTCTGTTGTTGTATATCAGTGCCAGTATGCATCCGGAAAGTATTTCATCAATGCGGTAATAAGTGTTGATTGCGACATGCACTTCATTCATGACCCGGTACATCGTGACGGCGATGCAGAGAGCAGGAATCATCAATACCCACTTGTTTCTCATCAGAACGACCAGCAAAGCGATGGCGAAATAAAACTGGACCTCCATGCACAAACTCCATAGGTGGCCGTTTACACTGCCAAGCCACATGGGCGGCCAGTTGGCAACGAACAGGAAGTTTGCGATGTAGACATCCGAAGTGCTGTTCATGACAGGTAACGCAATGAGCATGTACAACCAGGCGAGCGGCACAATCCGAAAGACTCTGCGGATTAAAAAATCAACGACGCTGCTGTTGTTGAGCAGAAAATTTGTTATCAGGAAACCTGATAGCGTAAAAAATATAGCCATTCCCATAACGCCTGCGGCGGCATTAAACTGCCAGCCCTTTGGGCTAAGTGGTAGCAGATGGCACGCCAGGACAAGCAAGATGCTTATGCCGCGCCATCCATCAAGTACGCTGTATCGAGAGCCCGCTACGGAACTACTATTCATATTGGCATCCCGCTCTTGGGTCGATAGGGGGCATTCTATAAAGGCAGTACTGCGTCTGAAATGTCTGAATTCATATAAAAACCCAGTAGTTACAGCGGTGCAGCATTTATGAAATCAGACCATTTAAGTGTGTAGTCTAGGACACCTTTTGCACTTTACACTTCGTGCCATGAAAAAATTCCAGGCGTGAGGAGTTCGCTAATTGACTGGATTTTTGACGTTGCTTGTTTGACGTTGCTTGATAGCGCTAATTGAATCGCCGTCTTTTTGGTACATACCCTGATCGGCGGTTTTTGACCGATTGTTGTCTGTTACCAAGGACAGGCATCGTACTTATGTGAATTTGGTATTAGTGCTATGTGATTAGCGCGGTTTATCGATTAATCGTTGAAAGGTAATTTGCTTCTCGGCGAAACCAAATCGAGAGCAAGCCATGATTCAGAGATTCATCCGCCAAAACATGCCCGCTGCTGCAAAGGCCGGCAGCCTTTGTTTCGCACTGGGTGCCAGTGCGTTGGTCAGCGCTGACGATCACGCCCCGCTGATCATCAAGGATCAGGGCAGCCTCATCGCCGGCGGTGGATTGATCACCCAACCGGGAACCTTCGACCCCTACAAACCGTTGATGCCTGATGGCCAGACCTATCATGGCGACCATGTGTATGCGTTCTATCAGGTTCCCGTCGACGCTCGTCCGCTGCCGATTCTCATGCTGCATGGCGCGGGGCAGTCCGCGAAGTCCTGGGAGACAACGGCCGATGGCCGTGAAGGGTTCCAGAACATTTTCCTGCGGCGAGGATTCTCCACGTACCTGATCGACCAGCCGCGCCGTGGCGATGCAGGACGCAGCCTGGTTGAAACGACGATCAAACCGGTACCGGACGAGCAGCTGTGGTTCAACCAATTCCGCATCGGCCTGTGGCCCGAAAGTTTCAAGGACAGCCAGTTTCCTCGTGGGCCGGCAGCCCTTGAGCAGTTCTTTCGGTCGATGACGCCCAACACCGGGCCTTACGACATTGAGGTCGTCTCCAATGGCGTTTCCGCGCTATTGGAAAAGACCGGGCCGGCCATCTTGTTCACACATTCTCAGGGCGGCGGCCCCGGTTGGCTGACGGCGATCAAGAGCCGTAACGTGCGAGCCATCGTGGCATTCGAGCCGGGCAGCAGCTTCGTGTTTCCAGAGGGTGAGGTGCCCGCACCGATTGCCAGCGCGTTCGACACGCTCTCGGGTCAGGCCGTATCGGCGGAACAGTTCAAAGCACTGACCAACATCCCCATCGTTATTTTCTACGGCGACAACATCCCCGACCAACCGGTTCGGTTGCCGGCCCAGGACAGCTGGCGCGCGCGGCTCGAGATGGCGCGCCTGTGGCGCGATACGGTGAATCGCCATGGCGGTGACGTCAGGCTCGTACACCTGCCGGAGATCGGTATCAAGGGCAATAGTCACTTTCCTTTTTCGGACATGAACAACGTCGAGATCGCTGATCTGGTTTCGCAGTTTCTCGCTGAAAAAAATCTGGATTGACCAGGAGCGCGGCGATATCGGCCAGCCCTCTCACACACTTGAAATGTCAGGAGTATGCCTAATGATGCGAACTACGCTGAAGGCCACGTTGATGGCTGCCATGATCGGAATGTCGGGCGTCGAAGCCGAGGCGGCGGACTACAAGCAGAACCCATTCACGTTGACCTACGGTGGCGCGCTGACCAAGAACGAACCGGGCAAGGTCAACATCCACCCGGTCACCTACAAACTCAACGGTCTGGACATTGCCGCCAACGTATACACCCCGGCGAACTATGATGCGGCGAAAAAATACCCGGTCGTCGTCGTGGCGCACCCCAATGGTGGGGTGAAGGAACAGGTCGCGGGCCTGTATGCCCAGCGTCTGGCGGATCAGGGCTACATCACGATCACGGCGGATGCGGCGTATCAAGGGGCCAGTGGGGGTGAGCCGCGCAATGTGGACAAACCGACGCATCGCATTGAAGACATCCATGGCATGGCTGATTTCATTGCCCGCTATCCCGGCGTCGACAGCAAGCGCCTGGGCTTGCTCGGTATTTGCGGCGGTGGCGGTTATTCATTGGCGGCGGCGCAAACCGACAAGCGCTTCCAGTCAATTGCGACCTTGAGCATGTTCAACTCTGGGTTGGTTCGCCGTAATGGCTACCAGGATTCGCAGCTGTCGACGATTCAGGAACGCTTGCAGCAAGCGTCGGCGGCCCGGGCCCAGGAAGCGGCGGGGGGAGAAGTCCTCTACGTCGGTGATGCCAGGCTGACTGATGAACAGATCGCCAAGCTGCCGTTTGATCTGTATCGACAGGGCTTCGAGTACTACGGCAAGACCCACGCTCACCCTAACTCGACTTTCCGTTATACCCAGAGCAGCTTGATGGACCTGATGAGCTTCGATGCCACGGATCAGATCGAGCTGATCGACCAGCCATTGCTGATGATCGCTGGCAGCAAGGCCGACAGCCTGTACATGTCGCAACAAGCCTATGCCAAAGCCACCGGCACCCAGGACAAAACACTGTTCACCATCGATGGCGCGACCCATATCGACACCTACTGGGTGCCTGCGTATGTGGACGTCGCCATGGACCAGTTGACCGCGTTTTACGCCAGAACGCTCTGACTTGAAGGGATACGTCCTCATGAAGAACACTTTGATAGGCATCGCGGTGTGTGCCGCAGCGCCCTTCGCCGACGCCGCCGGTGCAGACAATGCCAGTGAATCCCGCCGGACCGAGCAGCAGATCAGCCGGGCGGGCACTCAGGCTGCGGTTGCGGGACCTGCGGACTATTTCACCGGGCGAGTTCGCGTCGATCCTTTGTTTCCCGTCACGGACGAGATTAATGCTTCCGGCGCTTATGTCAGTTTCGAACCGGGCGCTCGCTCGGCCTGGCATACCCACCCCGCAGGACAGCGATTGGTAGTGACTTCTGGTGTGGGGCGGGTCCAGGAATGGGGCAAGCCGATACAGGAAATCCACCCCGGCGACGTCATCGTCTGTCCTCCGGGCGTCAAGCACTGGCATGGCGCCGCTCCGGCGAGCGCCATGACGCACCTCGCCGTCACGGGGTCGGTGGATGGCAAGAGTGTGCAATGGCTGGAGAAAGTGACCGACGAGCAATACAACGCCCAAGGTTCGGTGGCACCGAAAGCCGAGCCTACGACCCAACCGGTGTCCGAGACGCTGTCCGCCAAGCAACAGGCCATCCCGTTGATGGCCGCCGCCATGGCCACGAGCAACATGTCCGGGCTCAATGCCGCGTTGAATCAGGGGCTGGATGCGGGCCTGACGGTCAGCGAGGCGAAGGAAATTCTGGTGCAACTCTACGCCTACAGCGGTTTTCCACGCAGTCTCAATGCGCTTGGCGAGCTGATGAACGTGGTCGAGGCACGCAAGCAACGTGGCATTCAGGACGATCCGGGGCGTGAGCCCGGTCGGGTCATTCCTGTCGGCGATGAACTCCTGGCGGCGGGCAAAGCCAATCAGACGCGAATCGCCGGTGCGCCGGTCCAGGGCCCGTTGTTCGACTTCGTTCCGGTCATCAACCAGTACTTGCAGGCGCATCTGTTCGGCGACATCTTCGAGCGCGATAACCTGGACTGGCAAAGTCGTGAGCTGGCCACCGTCGCTGCTTTGGCCGTCACTCCCGGTGTCGAGTCGCAACTGCGCTCGCACATGGCTGCCAGCCTGCGGGTCGGCCTGACGGCAGCGCAGTTACGTCAGCTGGTTCAGCTGCTGGCTGAGCAAGGTGATGCCGCTGCGGCCAAGCGTGCCGGTGAAGCGCTGGATCGCGTCCAGGCTGATCAACCCAAATAGCGCAGGGCTTCGCGCAGCAAGGTGAAGGCCGGTGAACTCTGGCGCCGGCTCGGATAATAGAGGTGGTAGCCAGAGAAGGGTTCGCACCAGTCTTTGAGCACGTGAACCAACCGACCTTGCACTACATGCTCCAGCACCAGGTCCTCCGGCATATAGGCCAGTCCCAGTCCCTGAAGGGCCGCCTCCAGGCGCATGGCGATGTTGTTGAATACCAGCTGGCCTTCGACCCGCACTTTCAGTTCTTGCCCGTCTTTTTCGAACTCCCAGAGGAACAGGCCGCCGTAAGTCGGCATACGCAGGGTGATGCAGTTGTGCACCATGAGATCACTCGGGATGACCGGCCTGGGATATCGGGAGAAATAGGCCGGGGAGCCCACCACCGCCATACGCATGTCAGGGCCGATGCGCATGGCGATCATGTCCTTGGCCACTTGCTGGCCCAGCCGTACGCCGGCGTCGAAACCTTCCGCCACGATGTCGGTAAGGCCATAGTCGACGATGATTTCGATATTCAGATCGGGATTATCGGGCAGCAGCTTCGCCAGCACCGGATGCAACAACGTGATCGCCGAGTGCTCACCTGCCGTGATGCGTAATTTGCCGGCCGGTTTGTCGCGGAACTCGCTGAGCAACGCCAGTTCACTGTCGATTTCTTCAAACCGGGGGGCGATAACCCGCAGCAGATGTTCGCCGGCTTCGGTGGGGGAGACACTTCGAGTGGTGCGAGCAAGCAACCTGACCCCCAATCGCTCCTCCAGCTGGCGCATGGCCCGGCTCAAGGCCGGTTGAGACATGCCGAGCCTGGCCGCCGCGCGGGTGAAACTACGCTCTTGGGCCACGGCCGAGAAGATCGCGAGTTGGTCGTAGCTTTCGACGGTCATTTATACGCCCCTGTAATAAACCGTCTGCGATTATGCCATCTACGCGATAGATGGTCGATGCAACACAACATAAAAAGTTATGAGCTAATAACCTGTCGCTTATATTTGTTAACTCATTTTTATAGTGGCTTAGTTATAGGCTCGATCTTCTATCTTTAGAATAAATGGTGATTAGTCACAGCTGCTTTTATGTCTTTATGATTGGTCCCACAACAACTCGTGAGACAGGAAGTGGCTCGATGACAATTCAAATCAAACCCGTTGCTGGTCGAATCGGTGCGCAACTGGAAGGGGTGAAACTGGGTGGAGACATCAGCGCTGAGCAATTCGAATTTATTAACCAGGCGCTGCTGAAATATAAAGTGCTGTTCTTTCGCGACCAGCATCTGGATGACGCCGAGCACGAAGCTTTTTCCCGGCGTTTCGGTGATCAGGTACCGCATCCGACCGTACGTTCCGCCGAGCAAAGTGCCGCCATCCTGCACCTGGACGCCAAGGAAACCCGAGCCAATTCCTGGCACACCGATGTGACCTTTGTTGCTAATTATCCGAAGATTTCCATCTTGCGCGGTGTGGTTATTCCACCGTATGGCGGTGACACGGTGTGGGCCAATACCGCAGCGGCTTACAGCGACTTGCCCGAGCCATTAAAACAACTGGCAGACAGCTTGCGTGCGTTGCACACCAACGTATATGACTACGCGGCGCCCCGTAATACGGACGAGTCGGGTATCAAACGTTATCGCGAACAGTTCACCGCCGAAGTCTATGAGACCGAACACCCTTTGGTGCGAGTGCATCCAGAGTCGGGCGAAAGAAGTTTGTTGTTGGGACACTTTGTCAAACAGATTCAGGGCGTCAGCCATAGCGATTCGAAACAACTTATTCGCTTGTTCCACGATCGTATTACCCATGTCGACAACACCGTGCGCTGGCGCTGGCAGGAGGGCGACGTGGTGATCTGGGACAACCGCGCCACGCAGCACATCGCGATTAACGACTATGGCGATGCCCAACGAATCGTGCGCCGAACCACCATCGACGGTGATGTGCCGGTTGGCGTTGACGGTCGCTTGAGCCAAGCGCTCAAGCCAAGCCCGGATACCCGCTCGCCGAAAACCGAAGCCGATAAAAAACACCTCGCGGCGTAACAAACGAGTCTCATCGACACAAGGAAGGTTTCTATATGGAACTCAAAGGTATCCCTCTGTTTCACAAAGGCCGCATCGTTGCAGTACTGGCTGCGCTGCTTGCAATACCCCTGGCGCAGGCCGACGTATTGCGCATTGGTGTCGCGACGGCCGGCGGCGGTGACCCGGTAACGTTCAGTGGCTCGACCTTGGGCATCGTGCGCAATCAACAACTGCTGGAAAAGGCCTTCGCTGGAAGCGGTACCGAGGTGCAATGGTTCTTTTTCAAGGGGGCTGGCCCCGCGGTAAACGAAGCCTTGTCGAACCAGCAACTTGATTTCGCCTACCAGGGCGATCTGCCCGCGGTCGTCGGGCGTTCCAATGGGCTGGACACCAAACTGCTGGCCGCACTGGGTGTACGTGCCAACCTTTACCTGGCCGTTCCCAAGGGCTCTGAGATCAAAAGCATCGAAGGTCTGAAAGGTAAAAAGGTGGCGGTCTTTCGTGGAACCAACGGCCATCTGGTGACGATCAATCTTTTGGCGGCGCATGGTCTGACCGAGCGCGATATCAAGGTCATCAACCTCGATACCGGAAGCACTCAGGCCGCATTGGTATCCAATGGCGTCGATGCCGCATTCGGCGGCCGCGAATTGTTCAAGCTTCGCGATCAAGGACTGATCGACATCGTTTATGACAATCCGACTCAGGATGTGCGCTACACCCGGCAGACTGCATTGGTGGTTCGGGGGGCCTATGAGAAAGAACATCCGGACAACGTGCAAAAGGTTGTCGATACGCTGGTGGATGCGGCGAAATGGACTTCGGATGACAGCCATCGTGAGGCTGTCTTCACTGAATGGGCCAAGAGTAATGAACCCGCAGAATCACTCCGCGCCGACTTCACCGGCGTAAGCCTCAGGGACAAAGCCTCGCCTCTGGTCGACAACTTTTTGCTTGGTCGCTATCAGGCTGTGGCGGACCAGGCCAAGGAAGAAAAACTCATCCGTCGCCCCGTCAGCATCGATGGCTGGTTCGAGACGAGCTACTTGCAAAAATCCCTGAAAACCAAGGGGCTTGAACACTACTGGACGCCCTACGGTCCGGATGGCAAACAGCCGGCTGGCAATGCAGTAGCGGCCGCGACCAAGCAAGGGAGCTAGGAAAATGGCCAGGGCACAGACCGTCAGATTAGAGCCGTACGCGACGCCGGCATTACCGAGCGACAACGTCAAACGCTTGCCACCGTCACCGGCCCGTTCAGTACGCAAGGTAGAGGTGCAGCGCACGTCAGCGTGGTCCTTCAATCTGGGTGACAAAGCCTTGCCCTGGCTGCTGCCGCTGGTGTTGTTCGGCTTATGGTACCTGGGGGTGGAACGCGGTTGGCTTTCAGAGCAGGTGCTGCCACCGCCAGCCTACGTTTATCAAACCCTGTCGGACCTGGTCACCTCCGGTGACCTGTGGCTAAACGCGTCAGCCAGCTTGCAACGGGTGGTCGTCGGATTTGCGTTGGGTGCATTCGTCGGCATAGCGCTGGGCTTGGCCATGGGGCTTTCCAGAACGGTAGAGGATTATCTTTTACCCACCTTCAACGCGTTGGTGCAAATACCGGTACTGGGCTGGTTGCCATTTGCCTTGCTGCTGTTCGGCATCGGCGAGACGCTCAAGTATGTGCTGATTGCCAAGGCGGCCGTGGTGCCGATCACGCTGTGTACGTTGCAGGCTTTCCACCAGGCGCCCAAAGGGCTGTTGGAAGTCGGCCGGGCCTACGGTTTCAGTCGTCGGCAAAGCGTCACCGCCATCGTGTTGCCGGCGGCCATCCCGACGCTGTTCACGGGTTTGCGTCTGGGTTTCACCAAAGCCTGGTTATCGCTGGTAGTGGTTGAGTTGGTGGCATCGAGTGAGGGGCTGGGTTACCTGATTGTCTATGGGCGCCAGCTGTTTCAACTGGACCTAGTGATGGCGGCCGTTGTGGTGGTCGGTGCTCTCGGCCTATTGATAGACCGCGGTTTCGACTACCTGGAACAACGCTTGAGTCGCGGTCGGCCAACGGCCGGGGGGCGACTGTCATGAGTGCGATCATGTTGGTCGGTAGCCGCAGCCGTCGATATCGAGGATGGGTCTTGCCCATTGCCGCCATTGCCGTGTGGTGGCTGGCTTCGAGCCAGGGCTGGAGCCAATCGGGCTTGCTCGTTTCGCCGGAAAAAGTCGCCACCACGGCCTGGGATCAAATTGCCTCGGGCAAATTCTGGCGGGCCATTTCTGCCAGCCTGGCGCGTAACCTCAGTGGCTTTTTTATCGGTACCACGCTCGGCCTGGTATTGGGTTGCCTGTTGGGCCTGTCGCGGTATTTCCAGCGTCTTGTCGGTCCGAGTTTCAATACCTTCAAACAAATTTCTCTGTTCGCCTGGATCCCGTTGATCTCGGTGTGGTTCGGCCTGGGCGATGTGGCCAAGGTGGTGTTCCTGTCACTGGCAGCGCTGGTGCCGGTGGTGGTGAATACCTGCGACGGTTTACGCAATGTCCCACCCAACCTGTTGGAAGTGGCGCGGGTATACCGCTTCACCCGTTGGCAAACCATCGTCGGGGTCATGCTTCCCGCCGCCTTGCCGTCGATTTTCACGGGGATTTACCTGGCGCTGGTCTACTCCTGGCTGGCGACCATCGGCGCTGAATACCTGCTGGTATCGGGGGAGGGGATCGGCAACACGCTGATTGATGGCAGCGAACATTTCATGATGGACCTGGTGTTATTTGGAATGGTGGTTATCGGCCTGGTGGGCTGGGGCCTCAACGCATTGGCCCGGACACTTGAGCGGCGAATGCAGCGCCTGTACGGCATCGCTCCTCGTTGATTGGCACTTTCAAAAGGATTGCAACATGCTCAACAACAGCCTGACCCTGGAAAACATCAGCAAGCGTTTCGCTTCCCGACCGGGCAGTTCGACTCAATTGCAAGTACTCGACAACATCCACCTCGACATCGCTCCCGGGGAGTTCATCAGCATCGTCGGTGCCAGCGGCTGCGGCAAATCCACGCTGCTGCGACTGATTCTTGGACTGGACGAAGAGTATGACGGGCGCATCCTGCTGGATGGCAAACCCATCGAAGGCACCGGCCTGGAACGTGGCATCGTATTTCAGGATCACCGCTTGTTCCCCTGGCTCAATGTGGAACAGAACGTCGCCGTCGGCCTCAAGAATTCACCCCTGAGCGCCGGGCAGAAACGCGACACCGTGCGCGAGCACATTGAACTGGTCGGCCTGCAAGACTTTATCGATGCCTACCCTCATCAGCTATCCGGCGGCATGGCACAACGCGTGGCCATAGCTCGCGGGTTGGTCAATCGCCCGAGCGTGCTTCTACTGGATGAACCGCTCGGTGCCCTCGATGCCTTGACCCGTGCGCGCCTGCAGGGCGAGCTGCAAAACATCTGGCTCAAGGAAAAAATCACCATGATCCTGGTCACCCACGATGTTGATGAGGCGGTATTCCTGGGTGACCGCGTGGTGGTGATGCAGCCCAACCCCGGCCGCATCCGGCGCATCCTCGACATCGATCTGCCGCGTTCACGCAACCGCAGTGACAGCCGCTTCATTGCCCTGCGCGACGATGTGCTGAGCGATTTTGCCGAGCTGCACTGAGACTCCGCGCCTGACGTCGCGCGCAGGCTTGTTGTTCACACTCAATTTTTTCAGGGAACGGGAAATGTCCGAACGCCAGCTCAGCCTCAACCTATTCATCTATCCGAACGGCCATCACGAAGCGGCCTGGCGTCACCCGCAGTCGGTGCCGGAATTGTCCATGGACATCGGCTACTACCAGCAACTGGCACTGCGCGCTGAACGCGAGAAACTTGATGCGATTTTTTTCGCCGATTCGCCATCACTGGCTGAAAGCGGGCATGAGGGTTTGCGCATTCGTTTCGAACCCATCACCTGGCTGGCAGCGATTGCCGCAGTGACCCAACACATAGGCCTGATCGCCACCGCCAGCACGACCTACAGCGAACCCTACAATCTGGCCCGCTCATTCAGTGCGCTGGACCACCTCAGCAAGGGTCGCGCCGGCTGGAACATCGTGACCACTTCCATGGCCGCAGCAGCCGCCAATTTTGGTCTGGACAAACATCCCTCGGCCTCTGACCGCTACGCTCAGGCCGAAGAATTCGTGCAGGTGGTCGGTGACCTGTGGGACAGCTGGGAGGACGATGCGCTGGTGCTGGACAAGACTGCCGGGGTGTTTGCCGATGGTGACAAGGTGCATGCGATCAACCATGTGGGTACCCACTACAAAGTAAAGGGTCCGTTCAACTCTCCGCGCTCGCCACAGGGGCGGCCGGTGCAGGTGCAGGCTGGGTCTTCTGAAGATGGTCGTGATTTCGCGTCCAGGCATGCCGAAGCGATTTTCACCGCGCACCAGACCCTGCAAAGTGCGACCGAATTCGCCAACGATATCCGTGCCCGGGCGAAGGCGGCGGGGCGCGATCCTCGCCAGCTGAAAATTCTCCCGGGCATCAGCCCCTACATCGGTAGCACCGAAGCCGAAGCCCAGCGCAAGTTCGACGAGCTCAACGAACTGGTGCTGCCGCACATCTCGTTAGGTCAGCTACGCCGCCTGTTGGGCGTCGACCTGACCGGGCAGGATCTGGATGCGCCGTTCCCGCGCCACCTGATCAACTTCGACAGCAGCGAAAGCCGGTCAAGCCGTTTCAAATTGATCATCGACATTGTCGACCGCGAGAAACCGACGCTACGCCAACTGATCAATCGCCTGGCGGGTGCTCGTGGGCATTGGGTGCCGGTCGGTACGCCGGTGCAGATTGCAGACTTGATCGAGCAGTGGTTCCGCAGTGGTGCCGCCGATGGTTTCAACGTGATGCCGCCAGCATTCCCCGAAGGCTTTGAAGTGTTCCTCGATGAAGTGCTGCCGATACTGCGAAAGCGTGGCCTGTTCCGCAGTGAATATTCGGGTAGTACGCTGCGCGAGCATTACGGCTTGAATCGCCCGGCTTCGCGTTTTTCCCTGAAGTCCGCCTGAGCGAGGGGCAGATCGGCCTGGCTGCAACCGGACTCAAAGCCGCCGCTTGCAGATCATCCTGGGCCGGTCACGCTCATTCCTGATCCATAACCTCGGTCACCCCCAGGTCCTCACCCAGGAACCCGCCACTCTGATGGTGCCACAGCCGCGCATAGAGGCCGTTTCTGGCGAGCAATTCGGTGTGGGTGCCCTGTTCGATGATGCGTCCATCATCCATGACAATCAGTCGATCCATCGCCGCAATCGTGGACAGCCGATGGGCGATGGCGATGACGGTTTTGCCCTTCATCATTTCATCGAGGCTTTCCTGAATGGCCACTTCGACTTCCGAATCCAGCGCGCTGGTAGCCTCGTCAAGTAGCAGGATCGGGGCGTTCTTGAGCATCACCCGGGCAATCGCGACGCGCTGGCGCTGGCCGCCCGACAGCTTGATGCCGCGCTCGCCCACCAAGGTGTCGTAGCCGCTGTGACCTTGCCGGTCGCTCAGTTGGCTGATGAACTCATCGGCCTGGGCATTGGCCGCGGCACTGCGGATTTGTGCGTCGCTTGCATCGGGTCGGCCGTAGGCGATGTTGTCGCCAATGGAACGGTGCAGCAGGGAAGTATCCTGGGTGACCATGCCGATGGCGCTACGCAGACTGTCTTGTGTCACGTGCGCAATGTCTTGCCCGTCAATGCGAATCTGCCCGCTGTCGACATCATAGAAGCGCAGCAGCAAGTTGATGAGCGTGGATTTGCCCGCGCCGGAGCGGCCGACCAGGCCGATTTTTTCGCCCGGGCGAATGTTCAGGCTCAGGCCATCGAGCACCTGGCGTTCGCCATTGTAGTTGAAGCTCACATTGTCGAAGGTTACCGCTCCGCCGGAGGTCACCAGCACGCCCGCGTCCTGCGCATCCTGCACCTTGGGGCCGCGGGTCAGGGTTGTCATGCCATCCTGCACGGTGCCGATGCTCTCGAACAGCGAAGTCATTTGCCACATGATCCAGTGCGACATGCCATTGATACGCAACGCCATGGCGGTAATCGCCGCCACGGCACCGGTGCCGACTTCGCCCAGGTGCCACAGCCAAAGTGCATAACCGCCGGCTGCCATGATCAACGCCACCACCAACGCCTGGTTAACGATCTCGAATTGGCTGACCAGGCGCATCTGGCGATAACCGGTCCGCTTGAAATCCTCCATGGCCGCGCGCGCGAAGTGCGCTTCACGATTGGAATGGGAGAACAGTTTCACTGTCGTGATGTTGGTGTAGGCGTCAGAGATACGTCCGGTCATCGAGGAACGCGCATGGGCCTGTTCCTGTCCGACCTTCCCCAAGCGGGGCACGAAGTACAGCATGGCCAGCCCGAACAACACGATCCAGGCAACGAAAGGCAGCATCAGTTTCAGTGCGAAGCCGCCGGCCAGCGCGATGATCGCGATGAAATACACCCCGATGCCGGGTGCGATCTCGATAAGGGTGAACAGCACGTCGCGCACGGCCAGCGCAGTCTGCATCACCTTGGTGGTGACCCGGCCGGAGAACTCATCGGAAAAGAACGAAAGGCTTTGCCGCAGCATCAGGCGGTGGAAGTCCCAACGCAGCCGCAACGGCAGATTAATCGCCAATATCTGGTGCTGCACCATGGTACGCAACGCCACCAGCCCGATGCTCGCCACCATGACGATGCCCATGCCCCACAACACGCGACTTTCCTGCGCTGCCGCATCACCACCGGCTTGCCAGGTCGAGAGCAGATCCACGACCTGACCAAGGAAAGAAAACAGCCAGGCTTCGTAGATCGACACACCGGCACTGAGCAGCGCAAACGCGAGAATATAGCCGCGGGCGCCCCGTGTGCACGCCCAAAGGAACCGAGCCAGACCTTCGGGTGGCGGAGGGACTTCGTCGGGCGGGAAGGGGTCGAGTCTTTGTTCAAATGCGCGAAGCATGGTGGTCTCCGAAACGATCAAGTGAAGGAGAGTCTGCCATTTAAACGTTGCTTTGAGGGTTATGTGGGTTGGCGGGGCCAAGAGGGGCGCTCTCGGAGCGCCATTCTTGACCCGAAGCGGTCATCCAGGGCAAGTGACTATCCGTGTGTTTTCTTCAGTCCTTTCAAGCGCACATTCGCCCTTTGCACAGCGGCCATTTTTTCAGGCCGCTTCATGCGTTTCCACTTTCTGATGTCCTTGCTTCGCCCGCAACTCACACACAGATCACCACTCAGCTGGCAGACCGAGATGCAGGGATTTTCGATTTCTTTAGCCATTGTCAGTTACCTTTGGCCACACGTGATTGAGTCAGGCGATTGAGGCGCGCAATCATGCCAGTCGAAACTCGACCGTCAGATGACTGACTTCGTGAACCGGCTTGAGACGTTCACGAATGCTGTCGGCGCTAGCAGTGGCCTCACCCAGGACGCTGACGATGGCTGCATGCGCTTGCGGTCCAACACGCCAGACGTGCAAGTCCGTGATGGTGGCATCCCCCAGTTTCTCGACCAGTTCGCGGATTTCCTTGGCAACGTGCGCATCGGTCTGATCCAGCAATACACCTGCGGTAACCCCCATCAAGGTCCATGCCCAACGCGCGATAACGATGGCGCCGACGATGCCCATGACCGGGTCCAGCCAAACCCAACCCAGATACCGGCCGGCGAGCAGCGCAGCAATGGCCAGAACCGAAGTCAGCGCGTCCGCGACGACGTGGACGTAGGCCGATTTCAGGTTGTTGTCGTTCCCGTGATGGGCATGGCCATGATCATCATGATCGTGCCCATGACTGTGCTCGTGACCCAGCAGAAGGGCACTGACAATGTTGACGATCAAACCGGCAATCGCGATGAGCGTAGCGGTGCCGAACTGAACTTCCGTCGGCTGCAAGAGGCGCATGACAGACTCAACGCCAATCCCCAGGGAGACCATACCGAGAATCAGCGCCGAGGCGAACCCGCCCAAGTCTCCAACCTTTCCGGTACCGAAACTGTAGCGCTGGCTGAAAGCATGACGTTTTGCGTATCCGTAGGCGGCCGCCGCGATGCCCAATGCGCCGGCATGGGTCGCCATATGAAAGCCATCGGCCAGTAACGCCATCGAGCCAGTTATATAGCCGGCGGTGATCTCGCCAATCATCATCACAACGGTCAGTGCCACAACCCAAAGCGTACGCTTGGCATTTTCGTCGTGCGCTGAGCCAAGGAACACATGGTCATGTGAGTGGTGGTTGATGGTGCTGCTCATCTTGAGTGTGTCCCAGGACGCGTTCACTTGGAGTAACGGCGAATGGCTTCAAGAAGCTCTTCGACGCCTTTGTTACGCTCTTCTTCGCTGAGCGCAGGGTTCGCAACATGCTCCCGGGCATGCTCTTCGATGATTTCCTCCATCAAGCCGTTGATAGCCCCACGAGTGGCGGCAACAAGGTGCAGTGTTTTGGCACAATCGAGATCCGATTCCAATGCCCGTTCAACGGCCTGGATTTGTCCGGCAATACGTTTTACGCGTTTGAGAAGATCGTCTTTATTTGCTGCGATATGACCCATGGGATACCCCCCCTACCTATGTGTTGCGCATGATAGGCATACCCCCTATACCTATGCAAGGTTGGAAGGCGGAGAGATCATCTACGACCCCTGGCAGGAAAGAGAGGCTTCAATTTTGAGGGGTAACGCTGGAGGAGCTGGAATGTCCGCTCCTGGCAGATTACTGCCTGTTATGATTGGCCGACATCGACTCACTAGGGCCAGTTGTAATAGGTAGTAATCAACCCATACCCAACACCCCAGCCATGAGAGTGCAAACTGTATGGCACCCAAATCTGTGGAGAAAATCGCCATGCAAGCAAGGAAGGAGCAAAGCATTTGTGAATGGCAGGGGGTTACCCCAGATCGACCACAACCTGGGTCAAATATCGGAATAGCGTTAGGGACTCTGGGGCTTCGATAATAAGAAAATCACAGCCCCGATTACCTCGGCAACCTAGCTTTTATATCCCGGCGGAACCGAGAAAATCTCAGCTTCAGGCGAAGCTAGGTCGGCAACACCATTGGTGTTAAGGGCCTGCGCGGCCGCCACCGTATTTAGGGACTCGCGAAGCAGCTTGATTTTGCCGTTCTCGGCGACAAGTCGTCCCGCGAACAGGTGATGGATCAGACGGCCAGTGGCCGCCGCGCGAGCATCTGTCAAATACTCGGCGTACACCTGATTCCCCGTATCTATCAGTACAGTGATGTTTTCGGGTTTGAACCCGAAGCCAGGGTAAAGGGTGCCGCCGACAAAATCGTAAAATTTTGCGATGGCTTCCCGCCCCTGATGACGGCTTGGGATACCAAGCGAATGCAGGAATGGAAGTTCCAGCACTCCGTCTTCAGCGAACAGCTTGGCACATTTCTTACCATCAGGAACTGCGGCAAGTAAATCCAACAGTAGGGTCTTTGCATCTGTCATAGCAAACTTACTCGATAAATTAGTGAGCGCGCGTAGGACGGCGCTATTGAATCAGTTCGGAAAACTATCACCGAACATGGGTAGTCCGCTCTTGGATCCGTCGCGCGTGGCTTCGTCCTGAATTACGTCCCAATGCTCAGCGAGCTGGCCGTTTTCGATCCGCACTATGTCGACAACAATCCAGTTTACTGGCGCGCCGAATCCTGAAAAACGGCCATGAAGCACTACATAATCGCCCGACGCCACAGCCAGTGCATTTTCGTAGCGAAACTCAGCGGGCGCTGCCTTAACCAGTTCAAAAAGGCCCTCACGACCTGGTGCGATGTAGGCACTGTGCTGGATGTAGTCGGGCGACCAGAAGCGTTCTGCTGCGGTATAGTCGCGCTTGTTGAACAGCGTCTCAAACGCTTCCAATACGAAATGCTTATTCTGCTCTTCGTGGTTCATTGCCTGCCCTTCTCTATGATTTCAATGGATATAAAATATAAACAATCAAATAGTTTTGCATTCTTGAGCCGAGCGCTCAGTGCGGCCCGACTGAAAGGTGGTATTTCCCTTATCGCGCCACTATCTAAGGGCTACTCTGCTCGTAAGCGCGTTGAGACAATCTCCGTTTAACATCTCATCCAACGGAACGTGTACGTCGCGCAGCAACTTGGGCTCGTCCCCCTTTTGGGGTATGACGCCCCGTAACCAAGTGACGCCCGCCACGCTCGGCGTCACGGCCCCCAGAGTGAGCTCTTCCCCGGCATTGCCTTTGCTAAACCCAAAAGGATAGTCAGGGAAGCTGGCTATCGGTTTGGGCCGCCCAGATGTAGCGGGTTTGTAACTTCCCACATTGCTGGTTGACCTCGTTTGAGATTCCTAGGCTAAGGCAACATGCGCAGTCCTTAAATAGATATAATCAGAAAACTATTTTGTCGAAAAGACAATGATGGAAAGGGTCGTACTGATGGACAAATTGCGCGCACTCAAATACTTCATCAAGGTTGCTGATACCTTAAGCTTCACCGAAGCGGGCAGAGCTTTCGATGTGCCAGCCTCCTCAATATCCCGGCGAATCGCGGAGCTTGAAAATTCTGTCGGGGCGGTGCTCCTCCATCGCACGACTCGAAGCGTCAGCCTCACCGAAGTGGGAGAAACGTATCTGGCACAGGTTCGTTCAGGGATGGCACAGCTGGCTGCCGCCGAAGAGCTTTTGAAAGATCAAGCAAGCCGGCCCAGCGGTACGCTACGCATCAGTTGTACGCCAAGCTACGGGCGGATGAAGCTGCTGCCTGTGCTTCAGGATTTCAGCGACATTTATCCAGACGTCCTCCTTGACGTGGATTTAAGTGACGAACTACAGGATCTCGGTGGCGATAAATACGACATTGCTCTCCGAGCCGGTTCTGAACCAGAGAATCGGGTGGTAGCGCGTCGACTCGACCCAAATATCTTCATCCTCGCTGCCTCTACAACCTACTTGGCAACTCGTGGCACGCCAAGGACGGTAGAAGACTTAAAAGGCCACTCGGCACTCATGTATCGTGGCTCAAAGAGTGTCCTCAAATGGCTTGGTTTTGATGGCAAGAACTGGATAACCCCTCGGATTGTTCCAACATTCATTAGCAATGACGTAGCCTCTTTGACTGCCATGGCATGCAAGCACCGTGGGATGGTGCTGTTGCCTGAGTGGAGCTTGCGCGAATACCTGCAGCGGGGGGAATTGGTCACTGTAGACCTTAGTCAGCCGGTTGGGATCTCGCGGACCGAGGTCGGGATCTACATGCTTTACCTGCAATCCCGCTATCTGATCCCGAAAATCCGACTAGCAGTGGAGTTTATCTACCAGCGCTTGGCCCAACGAAACGATGATGGCAGCCTTAAGTGAGTGGCAGCTAAGGGTCGATTTCAGTCTGTCGCGACCGGCTGATAACGACCCATAGCGGACTCTGACCAGCATTTGGTTAAGGGGGGGCTTTAGCCCTTCCGTTGAGCGAAGTGAACGATTTGAACCAGTTGTTATGCATGTTTTACTAGCCGTTTCTTTAAATGATACAGGTTAGTCCCGATTGGGCGATCCTCAAGAACACCATAAATCTCATATCCATGCCGCTCATAGAACTTTTTAGCATCAACGGTTTTTAAGAATGCAACTACTGCCCCATTGTTGGCACCAATCGCTTCTGCTTTTTGCAAAAGCATAGATCCTACTTTTTTACCGCGATGAGATTCCTTAACCCAAAAGGTGTCAATTTCTAAGCCATCCCAGTAACAATTACAGCTTATTGCACCGATGTAGTCGCCTACTTCATCGTGTGCAACCACCATAAATATTTTATCTTCCGATTCTGGTGGTAGATTTGGATATTGAATTCGAAGATATTCTGAAAACCTATTATTCAGAACTCCTTTATCCTTTTCTGTTGGAGAACCCAATACATCAATCTTGATTTCCACTTTATTGCTCCTTAAATTCAACTTTTAGATGTCGAACGGCATTTGGTATAACATTCCATGTTCATGCGTAATCCCTTGAGCAATCAAAAAATCGACGTTGTAAACGCGACATCAAGAAGGAGGAAAGTGACATATTACTTTGCACATTACTGACGTATTAGCTGCGTGTCCATGGTCTGCTTTTGGCCGATTGCTGCCTGTCATAAGGTGCAGCAAACGACCCGAAGCAGCCTTGATGTCTGTTTGTTGTCGCCATATGTTATTGGCATTCATGGAGGATTCCGACTGATGGCACGTGTGGGATTGATACTGACACCCGGTTTTGCGGACTGGGAATATGCTTTCATTGCTGGAACTGCGTCCCCGTTTTACGGGATCGATGTCAGATTTTTCGCTTCTGCTACGGGGCAGTTCCGCTCGCAGGGCGGATTGGCTGTAACTGTCGATAGCAGTTTGCAGCAATGTCTGGACTGGAAACCGGACGTTGTTGTCATCATTGGAGGAACGGTCTGGGAACGTGCAGAAGCACCGGATATTCGAGACTTTCTTCATGCCAGTCGCTCAAGTGGGGCGACAATTGCCGGTATCTGTGGGGGAACGCTGGCACTTGCGAGGGCCGGGCTTCTCGACACGGTTCCTCATACCTCGAACAGCGCTGACTTCTTACAACAGAATGCCTTAGGTTATGAAGGGCGCACGCTTTATCGAAGCAGTCCAGTAGCTGTGGTGGCGGACCGCATTATAACTGCTCCAGGCCCTGCGCCCGTTAGCTTCACCTGCGCAGTGTTCGAAGGTGCCGGGCTATCTTCAGAGATCATTTTTCAGTTCAGGTCAATGTTGGCAGCGGAACATGGGTGACCGCTTCGTCCTACAAAACAGCCGATCAGGTGATGTGTTCGAGTGGCCGCTCATGGCCGTTCTGTTGAAAAAGTCTTGGCGGATTGGCTCAACTACACTGAGCTTGAAAAGCGTCCGATTTACGCGTTGCAAGCTCTCCTCGCAGGGCAATCGTATTGCAGTGAATCGCTCCAGCTCTACCACTTACGCCTGAGTCGTTGTTCATGAGTGAAATAACTACCATCCCCTCGGATGGTGTACCTGAACTTCAACCTATAGTGCAGCGCAAGCTCGGACGCTGCCTTTTGCGCTTGCAACAATACGAGCGACAGCTGAAAGCGATAGTCGCGCATGGCGAGTTGAGCGGTCCCGCGGATCGGCTGCATACCATCCGTGAGCAGAAGATCGCACGAGCCCAGAAAAAGACCATGGGCGCGTTGGTCGGGATGCTGACCGAAAGCTTTCTGACCCAGTCGCCCCAAAATGAAGAATCACAGACGCAAGCCGATGCCGGTGACCAGATCTGGCTCAGCTATCGACACCAGTTGGAAATGCCAGCCGAGCACTATGAGGCAACGAAGGTCGCCATCAAGGAACTGGTCGACCTGCGCAATAAGCTAGTCCACCACTTCATTGAGCATTTCGATCTCTGGTCTGAATCAGGCTGCCAGGCGGCGGATGGTTTCCTTGAGGAAAGCTACGAAACCATCAATAAGCATTGCCTAACTCTGCAATGCTGGGCCAGAGCCATGGATGAGGCACGAGCTAAAATGGCTTTGCTTGTGCAAAGCCCCAATGCTTAAGGCCGAAAACAGGCGCCAGTTATCTCGCCTAAGCTAGAAAGGAACAAAAGGGTGAAGGCGTAGCCTGGCGTCCTGACATACCTTCGCCACGCAAAGGAGAGCGATGAATATTTTTGTGATGCTCCAGCCACTGTTCGACTTACTGAAGTGGCTGCTGCCATTGTTGGTCGTAGTCATCATCATCAAGACCCCCTGGTTCAAGGGCTGGTTCGGTGAGCTGCTGGTGCGGACCTTCGCCCACTATGGGTTGGACGGCCAGGTCTACCGCCGGTTGCACAACGTCACACTGGATACGCCCGATGGCACTACCCAGATTGATCATGTGTTCCTGTCGCCTTTTGGCATTTTCGTGCTGGAGACCAAAAACATGCGAGGCTGGATCTTTGGAGGTGAGTGCCAGGCCCAGTGGACACAGCAGATCTTCCGGCATCGCTTCAGGTTCCAGAACCCGCTGCGGCAGAATTACAAGCACTTGAAGGCGCTAGAAGCGCTGCTCAGCGTTCCGCCCGAGCACATTCATTCTGTAATCGCCTTCGTCGGCGGCGGCAGCTTCAAGACCGTCATGCCGGACAATGTCACTCAAGGCGTCAGCTGCATCCGCTATATCAAGTCCTTTCAGCAGCCTGTGTTTAACGAAGCGCAGGTGAGTGTAATGGTGAAGGCACTGGAGAGCGGGAAGAGGGACAGTACGCTCGCTACCCACTACGAGCATGTACAACGCCTGAAACAGAGAAACAACCCTTTCGCGAAACGCCGTTGCCCGCGTTGTGGAAGCGCTTTCGAAATTCGTATCCGTAAGACAGGCGATAGAGCAGGAGAGCGATTCTGGGGCTGCAGCGCCTACCCCAAATGTCGAGCGAAACAGGATTTTGATTAGTCCTCCAGGCACTTCGTCCTGTGAAACCGCGAATGAAAGCAACTGACTGGTCATCCGTTCCCCGGCAAAAGCGGCCACTCATGAATGGCCCATATCGCCCGATTCTGTTGAAAAAGTCGGCTTTCTCAAACTGCCGAAAAATTGATCGGTGAAAGCGACTTTTAGCACGCTGCTACGTGAAATCTCAGTCCGAATGCCTCTGCGAAAATTCTGGATTTCAGTCGCAGGCGCTTATTTTTTTGCCATGGAAACTAAGGCCGACTTTTTCAACAGAATCGGCCGATTTCTACCTGTCATGAGAGGCAGGAAACGTAGGAATGGGATTTTTGTTTTGATTCAGACCGTCAAGCCCGCTCTAAAACGGTTTTACCAGCCTCGGCCGATTACTGCCCGTGAGCGATCACTCTGGGGTCATGAGCATCGTGAGCGTAATCTTGATGAATTCTTCATTTTTGTCGATCGTTTGCAGCGTGCTGCGCACACTTCCAACAACCTCGGTCGCGTCGCGCTGCTCGACCCAAAGCGGGGCTCTATGATGGCAGCCTCCAGGGCGAGTTGATGTTCGTTGATCTTGAATAGCAGGAAGGGAGTAGGTCTGAATCCGGCATAGGCGGTACCTTGGCGGATAAAGGCATCGTTGCAGTGGCAGTGGCAGTGGCAGTGGCAGTTCTGGTTCGTGTGATTGCAATGTAGTGGGTTGCAGCGTTTCTGGTGATCCGGTTATACAGCCAGGGACCATTAGTCTAACTTTTCAGCTACCATTGTGTATCTAGGAATAGCTAGCGACTACTCGCACCTGTTGCACATGGAAGGGAATCAATAACATGGATGGTGTGCGTTCTGTACAAGTTATCGCTGTGACCGGCGGAAAGGGCGGCGTCGGCAAGACGACTGTGGCAGTGAATCTTTCATTGGCGCTGGCGAAACTTGGAAGGCGAGTCGTATTGCTTGATGGCGATCTTGGCTTGGCGAATATCGATGTTCTGTTGGGGCTATCCCGGCAGTACACGCTTGCCGATTTAATCGAAGGTCGCTGTGAGCTATCCGATGTACTTGTGCGCGGTCCGGGCGGGGTGCGAATCGTCCCCGCGGCTTCAGGCATCCAGAGCATGGTGCATTTGTCTCCGGCTCAGCACGCCGGCCTGATCCAGGCCTTCAGTGAAATCGGTGACAGTCTCGATGTGCTGGTGATTGACACAGCTGCGGGCATCGGCGCGTCGGTGGTCAGTCTTGTCCGGGCGGCCCACGAAGTCCTGCTGGTGGTCTGCGATGAACCAACCTCGATCACCGATGCATATGTACTGATCAAACTGCTTAATCGTGATTACGGAATGGACCGTTTCCGGGTGCTGGTCAATATGGCGCAGAGCCCGCAGGAAGGTCGCGCCCTGTTCGCTAAATTGACCAAGATCACCGATCACTTCCTCGACGTATCCCTGCAGTATGTGGGAGCGGTTCCGTACGATGAATGTGCGCGTAGGGCAGTGCAGAAGCAGCGAGCAGTCTACGAACACTTTCCGCGTTCCAAGTGCGCCCAAGCATTTCAGGATATCGCTTTAAAGGTCGACACTTGGCCTTTGCTGACTGTCCCGAGAGGGCATATGGAATTCTTCGTTGAGCGACTCGTCCGAGAGAATGACATTTCTCTCCAGTCCGTATGAGTGGTGTGATTGGGGCGACCGCTTATGGCGGGACATCGATGATCTAAAATAGACCGTCGCTATCCGACCCATAGGAGACGATGGCGACCGGTTGAATCCACAGCCGATTGCTGCCTGTCGCGAAGTGCTGGAGTCGACCCAATATAGAGGGTCCGTCGCCGACATCATGATTACCCCGGCTATTTCGGTGCTTTCTGCGGTTGAGGGGCTTCAGCTGGCGTTGACGGAATCACCTTTTGAATCTAGCGAAATTTGGGGAGCAGGATCAGCGAGCGCAGGTCGGAACCGCCCGAGCAATTTCGCTATCGCAGCATTTACGCATTACCCCCCACCAGCCTATTTACCTGCGAGCTGTTTGCTTGCTTGTATAGTTCGCCGGTGAGGAATAGATTCGGTTGCGAACCTTTTTACCCCCCAAATTGAAATGGATATCGCCGTGACTCAATCCCGATTGCTCACTCACAACCGCATTTCCTGACGCCAGCGACCTCTACTTCGTCGTCGAACAAACCCGGGCCGCAAAGCCTTGCGAAATCGTGCATCAATCCAGTGCGGTGACCGAATGCGCGTGATGATTCTGGATGATGATCCCTGGGAGGCTTTCAACTTGATGGCAAAAGGGCCGGCGCAATCCCGCAGGGCATGGGTGAGTACTTCTTCATCCACCCTATGCCCCTGGCCCTCCCACTTCTGGATTTGGTAAAGCGGGACTCCCTCAGGCACTGCGTGAGTTGATAGGTGCGATCTATGCGTTGCCTCCCATGCAGGTACGCGGCGAGCAAGTGGTCATGCGCCTTGGGGCTGCTATGAAAAATGGCGAGCCTCAAGCGGACCTCGAAAGACTTCAACGATTGGCGGGCCTGGCCTGAGCGCATTCGGGAACGCAGACTGGGCACCCCACCGCAGAAAAGCTGGTCTAGGATTGCTTGTTATTAAATGCAAGGGATTTGCGAGGAACAATGGAATGAGCGACAAAACGTTTAGTCTCAAACCAGTCCTGCTGATAGTTGACGACCAAGTCACTGACCTAAGAATTCTGAGCACCGCAGTGCGAGATTTAGCCGAAGTCTATGTCGCCCAAAGTGGTCAGGAGGCGCTAGAGATTGCGCGTCTATGCAGGCCCGATGTGGTTTTGCTCGACATAGAAATGCCAGGAATGAGCGGCTTCGAGGTCTGCCGGGCGCTGAAATCCGATCCGGAGCTTTTGGATGCAGCGGTCATTTTTGTAAGCTCTCATACGCATACAGAAAATGAGCTTCGCGCTCTTGAGTGCGGCGGAGTGGACTTCATTCAAAAGCCGCTGAATATTCCAGTAGCCAGAGCCCATATCAAGGCTCATATCGCCTTGCGCAATGAGGCCAAGAGGCTCGCCAATCACGATGCATTGACTGGTCTACCCAACCGAATACTGTTGCAGGATCGTACCGAGCAGGCTTTACAAAAGGCCCGTCGCAGCCATGGTTGTGTGGCGATGCTGTTACTTGATTTGGACAACTTCAAAGTGGTCAACGATTCGATGGGGCACTCGGTCGGCGACTTGGTGTTGCAAGAGGTTGCATCGCGACTATCGCGATCCTTGCGCGCAGTGGATACCCTCAGCAGGCAAGGAGGAGACGAGTTCATCCTCCTTCTGCCAGAGGTGATAGGTTTCGACGCCGTGGGCGACTTCGCTGAAAGGTTGCTCGCAACAATCGCCAGTCCTTTTTCAATCCAGGCAAACCGATACGACCTTTCCGCAAGCATCGGCATCAGCGTGTTCCCTGAGGACAGCGATGATCTGGAATCACTTTATCGGCATGCCGACTCGGCTATGTACCAGGCGAAGCTTTCAGGTCGCAATCGCTATTGTTTTTTTTCTCCGCATATCGAGAGCAGCATGCGTGCCAGGCACTTGCTTGAGCGCCATATGCGCACTGCTTTGGAAGATGGCGTTTTTGAGGTCTTTTACCAGGCGAAGGTCGATGCCCGACATAACCGGATCATTGGGATGGAGGCGCTGATCCGATGGCGCAATCATGACGGTGTTTTGGTCTCGCCTGTCGATTTCATTCCTCTGGCAGAAGAAACAGGGCTGATCATCCCCATTGGCAAGTACGTTCTGCTCCAGGCCTGCCAGGACGCGAGAGCGCTTCGTGAACTGGGCCATGACATTTCCATTAGCGTTAATATCTCCGTCGTGCAATTTCGCGAGGAGTCCTTCCTGGACATGGTGAAAGGCATCCTGGTCGAATCTGGACTAGAAGCACAATTCCTGGAGTTGGAGATTACCGAAGGGGTGCTGGCAAGAGACATCGATAACGCCCGAGAAACCCTCTTTCATCTCAAGACGTTAGGGGTCCGCATTTCGATCGACGATTTTGGCACAGGTTATTCGAGCCTGGCTTATCTCAAACGTTTCCCAATTGACGTTCTGAAAATAGATCAGAGCTTTGTACGAGATATGCTCACCGACAAAAGCGATTCGGCGATCATAGAGGCGATCATAAAGTTAGGTCAGGCACTCGGCCTTGAGTTGGTGGCCGAAGGCGTAGAAACCCAGGAGCAGGCGGATGCGCTTCTGGGGCAAGGCTGCCAGATCATGCAAGGTTATCTTTATTGCCGTCCTGTTCCCTTTGCTCAAATCTGCTCATTTTTATCCTTGGGGCTCAAGGTTAATGTGATGCATGCGAACTAAGTTGCAGACGCCCCCAACAGGGGTTCGAACTTTAATATTGAAGGCTTGAAGACCTTCTGTAATGGGACAATGCGAGTGAGAAAACATAGGTTTTTTGCATTGAGCTGGGGAGTAGCCATCACTCTGGCAGCAGGGTTAGGGGCAAGTATTCTGGGCGCCTGGATCCTTGAGCGCGTCAACGAACAGCAGGCTCAAGAGGCGGTCGCGGCGGCTACCGAGGAAGCCGCAGAGTTGGTTTTAACTCGCCTCAATCTTTACCAATACGGATTGCGAGGCGTTCGGGGCGCCGTACTGACAGCGGGTGAGCATGGCATCAGCCGCGAAGTTTTTGACCAATATCACCATCCGAACGATCTCGCTTCCGAGTTCCCCGGCGCACGTGCCTTGGGCTTTATCAGGCGTGTACCGGAGCAGGATGAAAGCGAGTTTCTCAAACGCGCTCGGGCTGACGGCAAAGCTGATTTCTCCATTCGTCAATTCTCACCGCATTCAGGCGAGCGTTACGTTGTCCAGTATGTTGTACCGTTTGAAGGTAACCAGCCTGCAATTGGCTTGGACATAGCTTCGGAAACATCACGGCGAGAGGCTGCCCAATCCGCGATACACAACGGTGTGGCACGGATCACAGCGCCCATCACTCTGGTACAGGGCATGGCAAAACCGCAGCAGTCTTTCCTGATTTTGATGCCCATCTTTCGCGGCGGTGTGACTCCGGCGACCGCTGCTCATCGAGAAACAGCAGCTTTTGGCTGGACCTATATTGTGTTGCAGACAGAGGAGGTACTCAGAGGCCTGCGCATAGAAAATGAGACGGTGCATCTGCGGTTGAGGGATATCACTGTCCCAGGGCAAGAGAACCTGTTTTATGAAAGCACCGACAACTCGGCCAGCGGTGAAACGCTGATGACCCACCAGTCGGAGCGCGAGGTATACGGGAGGCGATGGCAAATCGAGCTCGGCGCGCATCCGTTGTTCATCCAGCGCCTGCATCAGGTTTCACCAAAGGTCGTCCTGTTGATGGGTGGTCTGCTCACTCTTCTTCTGGCGACTCTGGCGGGTGTCGTGAGTGTCAGTCGTCAACGCCGACGGCAGATATTCGCCGAGCAGGCGAGGCTTGCCGCCATCGTCGAAAGCTCGGCCGATGGCATCATTGGAAAAACGCTCAATGGCGTAGTTACCAACTGGAATAAGGGGGCCGAACATCTGTTTGGCTATACCGCCGAGGAGGCAGTCGGCCAGACATTGGCCCACCTGGTTGTTCCTGAGGAGCTTGTCGCTGAGGAAGCTCATATCCTTGCGCGCATCAGGGCGGGTGAGCGTATCGCCAGCTTTGATACCCAACGCCATCACAAAGATGGGCGGCTGATCGATGTCTCCGCCAACATCTCACCCATTTATGGCGAAGGTGGTCGCGTCGTTGGAGCTTCCAAGACATTAAGGGATATCTCGGCGAAAAAAGCCGCAGAGGCCCGAATTCTCGAACTCAACTCCAGCCTGGAGGAGCAGGTTGCGCAACGAACTTCCGAGTTGCGACACCTCAATCTGTTGTTGGGCACTGTGCTGCGCTCGGCCACTGAGGTTTCGATCATTGCGACGGATCTCGATGGCGTTATTCGTGTGTTCAACAAAGGCGCGGAGCATTTGTTGGGTTATGACGCCGAGGAGTTACTGGGTAAAAACACCCCAGCGCTTATCCATGAACCAAAGGAAGTCGCTGCTCGTGGCATTGAACTGAGTGAGGAGTACGCACAGATAATCGATGGTTTCCGCGTGTTTACCCATAAACCTGAGCTTGAAGGCGCAGAAACACGTGAGTGGACTTACATACGTAAGGACGGCTCGCGGTTTCCTGTCACGCTGGTGGTCACCTCCATGCGCGATGACGATGGGAATTTGAGCGGTTACCTGGGCATCGCGGTAGACATCACCGAACGGAAAGCGGCAGAAAAGGAGCTGGCTGCAAGCCTGGAGACGACGCAGAAACAACGTAGTGAACTGATGGCGGTGCACGACCAGTTAGTGATGGCTGCTGAGGTCGCCGAACTGGGCATTTGGTCCTGGACGTTGGCGGACAATAACTTGCAGTGGAATGACCGCATGTTCGAGATCTACGGTCAGCCACTGACGTTGCGCAATACTGGTCTGAGTTATCAACACTGGTACGCGCGTATTCACCCCGAGGATGCTGTGGCTACGGCTGCAAAGCTGAATGCCGCCGTAGAGGGGAATGGTGTGTACGACACAGTTTTCCGTGTCGTTCGCCCGGACGGCCAAATCCGCTTTATACAGGCAGGCGCGCAGGTCGAACGCAGTCCCAACGGTACGCCCCTGCGCGTGACGGGTATCAATCGGGACATCACCTCCCAGCGCGAGCTGGAATCACATCTACTGTACGCCAAGGAACAGGCCGATACTGCGAGCGCGGCCAAATCGTCGTTCCTGGCCAACATGAGCCACGAAATACGCACGCCGATGAACGCTGTGCTGGGCATGTTGCAGTTGGTGCAGAACACCGATCTGAATGGTCGTCAACTCGACTATGTGACCAAAGCGCAGACCGCTGCGAAATCACTGCTGGGTTTGCTCAATGACATCCTTGATTACTCCAAAATTGAGGCCGGCAAGCTACAACTGGATGTGCACCCGTTCGAACTCGAACCACTCATGCGTGATCTCGCCGTTGTGCTGGCAGGTAATCAGGGCCAGAAAGAGGTCGAGGTCATGTTCGATCTGGACTCCAATCTACCCAACGACCTGATAGGCGATAGCCTGCGGCTGCAACAGGTGCTGATCAACCTGGCGGGTAACGCCCTCAAGTTCACCATGGAAGGTCAGATCGTGGTCAGCGTCGAGCAACTGATGCGCACGGAAAACTCTGTGAGCCTGCGCATCGCCGTTTCTGATACGGGTATCGGTATCAGCCCGGAGCAGCTTCAATGCATTTTTGAAGGATTCACTCAGGCCGAGGCTTCAACCACCCGCCGCTTTGGCGGTACCGGTCTGGGTTTGGTGATCTGCAAGCGGTTGGTCAGCTTGATGGGCGGTGAACTTCAAGTGGAGAGCCAGCAGGGTGTGGGAAGTCGCTTCTGGTTCGATATCACCCTGGATGTAGCGCCGAATGCGCGGCTGAGACCTGACAGTCCTGGAGTCGATGTGTCCATACGGATACTGGTAGCCGACGACAACGCCATGGCCGGTGAATTGCTGTTGCGAACGGTTCATGCATTGGGGTGGAAGGCCGACCACGTGAGTGGCGGCACGCAAGCAGTGGAATGGGTGAAGAACGCCCAGGCGAGAGGCGAAGCCTACGACGTGGTACTGATGGACTGGCGGATGTCCGATATGGATGGGCTGAGCGCTGCGCAATTGATCCGTCAGCAGGGCAACGGCGTACCGCCTCCAATGGTCATTATGATTACCGCTTACGGCCGTGAAGTGCTGGCCGACGCAAACGAGATGGGAGACGCGCCCTTCGTGGGGTTTCTCACCAAGCCTGTCACTCCCAAGCAGTTAGCCGATGCTGTTCAGCGAGCACTCAACGGCAAAGGCATTGCGCAGTCACTCCCGTCCAGGTCAACTGTTGAAAGGCCGCGGCGTCTGGCCGGGCTGCGGCTATTGGTGGTGGAAGACAACATGCTTAATCGGCAGGTCGCAGATGAGTTACTGACAGAGGAAGGTGCTCAGGTGACGCTGGCTGAAGGTGGGCTGGAAGGTGTGAGCAGGGTGATGACCGAGAATGTGTCCTTCGACGCCGTGTTGATGGATATCCAGATGCCGGATATTGATGGCTTGGAGGCGACCCGTCGCATTCGATCGAATCCACGTTTTGCAACGCTGCCGATAGTGGCGATGACCGCAAATGCCTCCAATACCGACCGTGAGGCCTGTCTTGCTGCGGGGATGAATGAGCATGTCGGCAAACCCATAGACCTGGAGCAACTAGTCGTAACGCTACTCTTTCAAGTGGGCCGCGAGGATAGCCAAGCATCTCTAGCTGTGGGGCAAGCCAATACAGAAGAAGGCGTCATCGAGCCTCGTGAATCGATCATTAGCCGCTTTGGTGGTGACCTCGATTTGATCCGCAACGTGCTGCGTAACTTTGGTCCCGAGCTAGAAAAACAGCTTGTCCGGTTACACGATCAGATCCAGCGGCAAGACGCATCGGGGGCAGCTTTCGTGCTTCATACAATTAAAGGCAGCAGCGGGACCATGGGTGCCAAGGCGATGTCGCTGCTGGCCGGCGACCTGGAGCAAAAGCTGAAATCCGCAGATGCAGAGTCTGTAGCGAGCATCTTTGCTGACGCAACTTGGTTTGACGAATTGAGCAGGTTACTGCAACAAAGCCTTGAGCAGATGAATGTCGACTTTGGTCAGAGCCCACGAGCAAAGATCAGTGCAGGCGAGGAAGCAATGGAGCCGACGCAATGGAAAGAATCCCTTAAAGAGATTTTGCTGTTGCTGGAGGCGGGTAACCTTCAAGCCATAGAGCTGGCAGACGCATTAGCATCAAAAACGCCGCCATCCCTGCGCCCACAGTTCGACGAACTGGTTGTCCTGGTGCAGTCGCTCGACTTTTCCGCTGCGATGCCGATGGGTCGTGACCTTTTGAGATCTGCCTGATGGAACAATCGATGGAAACCTGGTTGCCGCATCTCCATAACCGTCCAAGACTCCTCATCGTCGACGACCAACCGACTAATATCCGTGTACTCCATGAGCTGTTCCGCGAGGACTGTGATGTGTTCATGGCCACACTCGGTGAGCAGGCGATCAGCCTATGTCGGACCCTGCTACCTGATCTGATTCTGCTGGACGTGGTCATGGAGGGCATGGACGGGCATGAAGTATGCCGTCGGCTCAAGGCTGATCCCGCGACTCAAGGCATCCCTATCATCTTCATTACCGCACAGCGGCAGGAATCAGATGAGGTGCGAGGTCTGGAGCTAGGCGCGGTGGACTTCATCAGCAAACCAATCAATCCCACGATTGTCAGAGCACGTGTGCGAACACATCTGACCCTGAAGCTACAGAACGATCTGCTGCGCTCCATGGCGTTGATGGATGGCCTTACGGGAGTGGCCAATCGACGCAAATTCGATGAGGACCTATTAGCGGATTGGCGCCAGTGCTTTCGAGAGCAAAAGCCGCTGTCGCTCATTTTGGTGGATGTCGACTATTTCAAACGCTACAACGACCGATATGGGCATCTGGCTGGCGATGGATGTCTGAAATCCGTTGCCCAGGCGTTATCTGAAACGGTTAGACGCCCCTATGACCTGGTCGCTCGGTATGGTGGCGAAGAGTTTGCCTGCATTCTGCCCAATACAGATCTTCGCGGAGCAGTCGAACTTGCAGAAAAAATGCAGCGCAATATCCGGTCGCTGGGTATCGAGCATTCTGGTTCTGATGTAGATCGTGTGGTGACTATTTCTCTAGGTGTCGCAACATTGGTGCCCACTGCTGTCCTTGAATTCCAAGCGTTGATAGTGGCTGCGGACAAGCAACTTTACGAGGCAAAGAAAACTGGCAGAGCCAGGGTATGTTCATCCTTTAGCGATGAATGTCCGATCGAATCTGGTCGGCTGTGACACCTTGTAAACCCATTTCGGAATCGAATGTGGAAGTTGCTCTCAAATTTGACCCTTTGTCGCCTCCCGCCTGATCACACCTTTTAGGGTCTCTACTTCTAGTTAAGCCTTGTACATACAGAGGGGAGCGTGCGATGAGCAACGAACAGGCGGCACCTGAGACCAAAGGCGTTACGGTGACGTTACTTGCAACGATTGACCTGGGTCCCGAGATCGAGGGTATGGCAGGGCGCCAACTCAGGATGCGCAGGGTGACCATCGAGCCCGGAGGCGTCTTCGGGCCGGTTCACAACCATATCGACAGACCCGGCACCGTCTACATTCTGCAAGGAACGATCACTGACCATCGAAACGGAGTCGCCACGGATTATGGGCCGGGAGTGGGCTGGCCCGAGGACAGGAACACCACGCACTGGCTTGAGAACAGAGGCACGATTGCGGCGGTGGAGATCTCGGTCGACATTGTCCGGCAAGCGTAAGCTCCTCCGTCACCGGCCGAACCAGGCGCCCCTGCTGCATCAGGCTATTGCACTCCATTGACGCAGAACTCGTGGTCCGCAGCCTATCGTGCGGAATCGATGTGCAACCGGGGCGCCTGAAGCGTCAGCGACACACTGTCTGCCAGGCGCGTGGCCTGCTGAGTCGCGTCCTCACGCGCACGCCGATCAACGTCTTCCCCCAGGATGGTTTTCTCCACAATCACCGAATGCACATCCGTGACGCCGATAAATTTTAGCCAGGCTTCCACGTAAGGCTTCTGGAAGTCGAAGCGCTCCGCCGGTGTGCTCGACTGCGCCGAAAAATCCAGGCCGCGGGCGTACATCACCACGGCGAGTGTGTTGTGCAGCATGCCTTCCAGACCGCGTTCCGGGTCAACGCTGAACAGAATGTCTTTCTGCGATACCAGGTCGATGAAGTGCTTGAGTTTGTACGGAATGCTGAAATTCCACAGCGGTACGGACATCACGAGTACATCCGCGCGGTGCAGGTGACTGGCCAACGCTTTTAACGTGTTCCAGGCGTCTTGTTGTGCGGCGGTCAACGGCGTGCCATTGAGCCCGGCGTATTTGGCCTCCATGGCCAGCTCATCGAATTCCGGCAGCGCTATGTTCCAGAGGTCGAGGGTGATGATTTCGGTGTCCGGGGTGTTGGCTTGATAACGCGCAATGAAGCTGCGGGCGACTTCCAGGGAAGCCGAACGCTGCTTGCGTGGAGAACACTGAATATGCAGAAGAGTCGTCATGGCACACCTTGAATGATGAGGGGGCAGGGCAGGTGTGAGCATTGCAACATAGTTGAATTTGAAATATAAATCGTAAATTAACACTCAATTGATCACGTATAAAACTATGTTCGATGCACTGCTGCTCAAGACATTTGTCACCGTCGTCGATGAAGACGGCTTCAGCCGTGCCGCCCAAAAGTTGCACCTGACTCAGTCGGCGGTCAGTGGCCACGTGCGGCGATTGGAAGAACAGATTGGTAAACCCCTGTTGACGCGCACCACCCGTTCCCAGCAATTGACGGCCGATGGCGAGCGCCTGGTCTCTTATGCGCGCACGATCCTCGCGCTGAACCGTGATGCCTGGACAGACCTGACACGCACGCCGTTTCACGGGCGGTTGCGGATCGGCGTGTCCGAAGATTTTGTCGAGTCTCGATTACTGCGCACTGTTCAGGATTTCGCAGCGCAGTACCCCGGGATGAAGATCGAGGTGCAGGTGAACATTCCGGGTACGTTGCTGGCGCTGATGAAGCAAGGGCATCTGGAAGTGGTCATCGGTTCGCTGTGCGAAACCAGCGAAGCGGGGCTGTTGCTATGGCAAGAACCGCTGGTGTGGGCCTGGTCGGCGCAACCCGTCGCCCGGTTACCCACGCCGTTGCCGCTGGCCCTGTTCCCCGAGCCGTGCCCTTATCGCGAAGCCGCGCTGACAAGGCTGGCGCAAGCGGGAATCGCCCAACGCACGGCGATGTTGTGCAGCAGCACCGCCGGGTTACGGGCGGCGGCCCTGGCAGGCTTCGCCGTAGCGCCCATGCCACTCAGTCAGTTGGGGCAAGGATTGGCGGTTATTGGGGCAGAACAAGGGTTGCCGGATTTGCCGGATGCGCAATGTCGGCTGTTCAGCTCGCCTGACGCGGATCAGGCGATTGTGGCGGCGGTCACTCAGCTGATTGTGGAGTACTGCTCTAAGCGCAGGGCTTGATTGTCGTTTCAAGTGTCTGCTTGAACGTCTCCTCTCACCTGCATTCGCGACTAGAATTTCACTGCCGACGCCTCTAACGCCAGGTCAGGTTTCAACCGTGCGACGTTAGGTCTCGAGCGCTATTCCAATCTCTGGGAATCCGGTATGGCCAATCCGCAAGATAAAGCCGAATCTGAAGAGGATTTAGCGCAGATGGTAATAGGGCGAGGGCCCTGCACCTATCTATTGCTGCTCTTACTAGGATTGATCCTCCTGTTTCCCTTTCTTGAGGAAGGTCTGTTTTCTCGTACGTTGCTCGGCATTCTGTTTTCAATCGTGCTGCTCGTGGGCGCTTTCGCCACCAGGCAGACTCGGCGGGGGTTCATCCTGAAACTGGGTCTGGCGTTACTTGGGGTTGGCCTTCAATGGACGGCATTGTGGGCTGAGAGCATCGCGATTCTTGAACTTGCCGGGATTTTCTATGTGGCGTCTCTTGCTGTCTCGTTTAGCGGAGTGCTTCGCTATATTCTCATGCGCGGGCCAATTACAGCCGACAAGCTGCATGGCGCACTTGCGGGTTACATCATGCTGGCCTTTGTTTGGTCCTTCGTCTTTGCCTTGCTCGAGATATCCAGCGCTGGCTCATTCGGCCCTAACCACCTCGACTTCGGACAGCCCGGCACTTTCTTCAAACTGATCTATTTTAGCCTTACGACGCTCACGACCACCGGTTACGGTGATGTTATCCCGTTGACCAACCACGCCCGTTCCCTGGTGATGGTCGAAGAATTTTCAGGCGTCTTTTACGTGGGGGTTGTGATCGCGCGGCTTGCCGGTCTTTATCCATCAAATCAGACCAAATGACTCTTGTTTTGCCTGAGCCATCTGCGGGCATTAGCCTGTCAGGGCTCAACGTCCATACTCAACGTAGGGGTCTAAATTGAAACCCTGCGTATCCCAGTTGATTCGATAAATCACTTCTTTCCTTGGCCTGATGTTGGCCGCAACAGTTTTGATCGCGACACCCGCACATAATCCAGACTCGGCGAGCCCGGCACCGAGATTCACTTTCCCGGCAGGCAAAACGAAAGATGCCTTTTGACCGGGACCTATCTTGGCTGCGCGCTGACCATCGATGTAGAACACGACATCACATCCCGCACCGTCAAACCCGTCATCACGGAAAATGGTCAGGCGTCCCGGATCTTGCGTACCCTGGCTTTTGATCGCGTACATCTCACTGGGCGGCACTGGCCGCGCTTCAGAAACCCGCATAGGTGATGTCGCGCACCCGCCCAAGGCCAGCAAGAGCGCCCCCGTTGCGATAATCCCTCGCATCATTTTTTCCTCCGTAACCGTCCGGCCAACACATCTTCCTGATCCCCGCGTTTAAGGCTAGGGGGTCTGCCTTTGTCGATGTCAGCTACGCGGATCGAGCTTCGGCTCTAGATAGATCTACAGAAGCTCTGATGGCATCAATCACGTCTTGAGCGAGCGCCATAACGGTCGTTGTACTGATTTCAATCCGACTGATAATGTCTTCTCTCGGGCCCTGTTTCCAGGCAGCGCTTGCGTAAAAAGCATCTTGAGATACTTGGCGATGGCTCTCGCTTTCATAGGAGCGAATCAGGTGATAGCTGTCACAGTCATGTAATGAGCTGCCATAAGAAACGACATCTATGCCAGCTTCCAGGTGAAGCGGCACACTTACATTCTGCATTATTTGATGAAAGTCCAATCCCGATCCTGGCTTTAAGGTGTACATCAGAATTTCAATAATTCGAGTCAATCTTAGTCTTCCATGTGGGGTTTCAACGTGAGCATCCGTACATCCCAGCTTAGTTTATTAGGCGGGAGACCGGCTAATGGGTGTCCGGCGGTCACTCAGCTTATTTTGGAGTTCATTCATTCCAATTACTGAAACCGTCGATGCAAATCCGGAAAAATATCTTGAGCAAACCAAGCGGGCAGGCCGGGCGTGACGAACCGGGATTTAGGCGTTCGGCTTTCCACCAGGCCGACTTTGATTAGCCGCGAAAGCTCATCGATTGCCGGGCGTGGTGTGAGGCCGGTGAAGGTCTTTATTTCGTTGCGCGGCAGGCTTCCTTGGGTGATTAGCGCAATGATTGCTGGCGCACTTTCCGGGCGAATGCCTTGTTTTATAAGTTTTTCGTTGTAGTGAAACGCGTGTATCACGCGCTCTCGAAGCTGAGACGGGTCCACTGCGGCGGTCATGTAATCGACCTGGTCGTGACAAACCTGCAGCATGAACTCGATGAATTCGAAATAGCGTCGCTGAGACAGCTGGCCGCGTCCGTCCAGATCGCCTTCTCTTCGACGGTCGGCCATGGTCAGGGCGGTGTAGTAATCCTGGTGTTGCCTTGCAAGGCCGCGAGACAGTGACCATAACGTTGGCTTCAGCCCCAAACTCACCAACTGAAGATGAGTGACCAACCGAGCAACCCGACCATTCCCGTCTGCAAAAGGGTGAACCCAAGCGAGGCGGTGATGGTAGGCAAGCGCAGAAATAAGCTGACGGCGGGAGTCTGTCTGTCGGCCGAAGCCGGCCTGAAGGTGTCGCAGCATTCCGTCTACAGCATTAGCGTCCGGTGCATCATGATTGCCAACGACAACGTTCTGACCTGTTACCGACCGCAGGATACCGGGCTGCATGATCGAGCCATCTGACAGCGTTCGCTCCGCGTCACTTGCACCGCTAAAAAGCCGTTTGTGTGCTGTGCTCACAAGCTCAGGTGCAAACATGTCACCCCAGGCAAACGGCGCGCGCTGGCGCAACACCCGTTCGAGCAACGCTTGCACCGCCATCTGTTCAACCGCCAGGTTTTTAAGCTGTTTGCGATCTTTGACCGGTGCCGCTTGCGCTTTTTGCATCTCGGCGGGCTCGGTGTATTGCCCTTCGATCAGGTTCGAGTAGTACGTATTGGTGATTTGCAGCAGACGGCCGAGGCGTGCAGCGGTTTCAGGCGGCAGGCGTCCGGCCAGGAATTGTGTCTTTCTGGGCAGCGCGTCCGCGAGAGCAATGATTGAAGGAGGCAATGCGTCCGGGAGAATCGGGTCGAGCCAGGATTTTGAGGTAATCAGGGACATAGCGGTTTGTACCGTATGAAAGGCTTCACATTTTATTTCACATACTGACTTGATGAACAAGCGCTAATTTACTGGGCTCCAAGGGTTTATGAGCCTTTGTAATCAAAATTATCTTCACATTTTATTTCACATATTTTTGTGAAGTGCCTTCGGTCAAATGCGGGGCCGAATGGATGCGCCAGCCGCGTTTACGCACAGACCGCAGTTGCAAAAAAAACGGGCGCCCATCGAGGCGCCCGTTTTCATTTACTCCTTCACCTGCGCTCGCAAGCGTCGGCCGATCACGTCCATCAAGTCACAGCCGTCGCGTAACGGAATGGCCAGCAGTTTGGAGAAGTCCGACAGCACCACCGTGTCGCAACCGAGTTCACCGCGGTAGGCGATGTTTTCCAGCACCTGCGTGACCGTGCGAATGCGGTAATCGGCCATGGCTTGCAGGACGTCGAGTGGGGCTTGGGTGTCGATGAGCAGGGAGGCCGGGATCAAGTCGATTCCGGTGAGGGGCATGTATCTTTCCATAGATGAAACTCCGATCAAGGCAAAGGTTAACTGTCCCTCAATCGTCGCCAAACGAATGGGTGACAGCTGTACGCAGGTTGGCGAACCGGGATCGGAAAACCGGCAGACCCGAAGGTCTCCCGCGCACAGCTGCCATAAAGACAACTTTGCGGGAATGCGAAAGCGACTGCAGGAAAGCACAGCGCTTTTGCATCCGATCGATCAGGTCGCCAAACCCGATTCGCCATTATGGGCGACGGGGCGGACTATAAGCTTCATCGGAACGGCGGGCAAGGTTAGGGATTCCGAGGTTTGTGTAGGAACTTTTATGGTGGTCCTAGGACCGTTACGTCCCTTCCGTGAGCGACTGCTATCGGCCAATGGCGGCCCCTCACAACAGGCAGCAATCGGCCCAAATAACCCGAACCGAATGCAAAAAATCCTAACTGAGACTGTGCGAGAGCGAGTCTATATAGCCGAGTAGATAACTGTCACGCACATGGTTTAGGTAAACGGTTAGTAACCTAAATATCGTTATGTTCAGCTAAGGTGATCCACATAATGGTCAATCTCGATCGAAGGAGGAGATAGCATGGGCATAATTTGAACATGTAACCCACGGAAAGAAAGCGGTTTAAAACCAAGCGCGTAATTTGCCATAAGAGTTCTCATTTTAGCTTTGGATGCCATAGCCAGCCGAAGAAACTCGTCATGGTCTGCCGCTTTTCTTCGCAATCTAAGCGGGTCACAAACAAGCCACAAATTTAGAGTTGTTAGGTTGTACGGCTTAGAGGCATTGTTGAATAGGTGCGCAAAATCTTGCGCCAAGAACCTTTGAAAAATAGTATCGAATTTTTCTTGGATGTGGTTTCTGTTTAAGTCAGGAAGTCTTGAGGATTTAAGTTCAATAACATACATATGGAAATTGCCGGCATCATCTACAAATACCAAGCCATCAACAGATTTAGGCGGAGTATTCATGCGAGCAGTGTTATACCACTCATCAGGCCGAAGAATTGCAATCTTGTCGCAATCTAAGTCGTCGTCTTTAAGTAGCGTATTTCCAATCTCTACTTCCATGCCTTCTTCAGATAGACTTTGAGCTGCTATTGAAAAGGCAGAAGCATCAAAGTATATATCTCTTATCATTGAATGCGCCCCAGCAGCTCCAGTTTTTCAGATAGTAGCAGTTCAGATGCGTCGGCAAAGTTATTATCATCTATGCCAAACTCATCAATCGCCTGTGCCAATCCAACGCTACCACCCTCAAGGAGTTCAATCAAATCGCATTTAACTTCTTTGGCCTCTAGTGCGCCAGACAAAATAAGATTGCTTAGCTTGTTAAATATGTAGTTGCTGTGTGAGGTCATAACTATATGTACGCCGGCCTTGGCAAGTTCGGCATATAATTCAGTCATCATCAACTGATTGTTCGGATGGAGATGTGCTTCAGGTTCCTCAATCACCAGAATCGTTTTTTGCTGCTCGGGTGTTTTGCGAACAACCCGTCCCCTCAAGTTGTTTTTATTAACCTTAAGCGTAGCGATAATGTGCCTGATATAAACAACAATTGGACCAATTTCGGAGACCATAGATGAGGTGCTTGAAAGGTCAAGACGTAGGTCCGTAGATTCAGGCCTGTAGTAGAGTCGCTTCTCATCAAAGTCATACTCAATCCGGCCTTTAAGAACTCTTTCTTCGATTTTATCTGCTACCGAAGCCAAAATCGGATCTGATTCGCCAGGTGTATCGCTGATGCTTGTAAGCTTAATAAAGTAATCACTCAGTTGCACAGGAATCGCAGGCAATTCAATCTTGGAGCTTAGAAAGGATCTGCTTTTTGATAACTCGGCAATTATCTGGCCGAAAGCGGATAGTGCTTGGTATAGGCCTGAGCGCGACGCTGGAAGATAGTGAATGTCTCGAAAACCATCGAGTCCTTCTTGCATCATTGCAACTGCTCGGGGGAAAGCTGTGTGCCTAACACGTGCTGCGTTTTCTTTGAAGCTTGCAGCGCGGTACATTACCAATGTCCCGTTTTGCATTACAGGGTCACGATTTTGCTTGGACTCCCTCAAGATTACCTTGTGAGAAACCTTGACGTCGCACAACGTCAAAGCGCCAATATCACCTGTGATCGTGAATGACAAACGAGGAAGAACCACAGTGATCCTTGCGGATTTACCTGACTGTAGTTTGTTTTCAATCGATCCAACTTCGCTAAACGAGCCTTTAATGTATCTAGCAAAAACTTCCAGAAAGCTGCTTTTTAAAATTTCGGTAATGCAAGACGTATAATAGGTGGTTGCATCGACGTCGCGTGTGCCTTGTTTTGTTCTGAATAGTTTATCAAATATCTCTGCCCGCTCTGCGGCTTCTGGATCTTCATCTCCGTCTAGAAGTTCAATATATCGCCATTGCATCCCAGAAAGAAATGCTGATTCAAGCAAGGATTTTATTACGAAATAATATGCGGATAAAACGTAGGATTTACCTACGTTATTATTGCCAACGATCAACTGAAAAAGCTTACTGCTGTCAAAGTCAAAGCGGTGAACCGGACCAAAATCTTCAATGATTATCTTCATAAGTCGCCCGTTTCTGAAAAATTAAGCATCCTCCCATAAAACTGGCACGGCAACAACGGCAGTTACCCTGAGTGCTGCACATCCCTTATATCAGCGATTGTGTGTTGCCAAAATCGATCCTGTTTTTTCGCTTTGGATCGAGAGCAGCCCCTGTTCCGAACGTCCGCTTCTGGCCGATTGCAGACATTACTCACGCTACCCAAATCTGCGAAATCGAACAGGTGACGCCCAGTCCCCTAGCGTAGAATTTCCAAAACACGAGCCCACCCCGAGACGGACCCTCAATGCAAACCCCCGCCACCCAACACCCCCTCTGGAAAACCTACCTCCTTTTCCTCGCCCCCATGGTCCTCTCCAATTTCCTCCAATCCATGTCGGGCACCATCAACAGCATCTACATCGGCCAAATGCTCGGCACCCAAGCCCTGGCTGCCGTGTCCGGCATGTTCCCCATCGTCTTCTTCTTCATCGCCCTGGTCATCGGCCTCGGCGCGGGTGCCGGCGTGTTGATCGGCCAAGCCTGGGGCGCGCGTGAGCCGCATCTGGTGAAAACCATCGCCGGCACAACCTTGCTATTAGGCGCAATGATCGGTCTGTCAGCGGCAGTACTCGGCAGCGTATTCGCAAGGCCGGCCCTGGAGGGTTTGGGCACACCGGCCGACGTTATCGACGACGCGGTGTCCTACGCCCACGTGATGATGTGGATCATGCCGTCGCTGCTGGTCTACGTTCTCTTCACCCAACTCCTGCGCGGGGTGAGCGATACGGTGTCGCCGTTGATTGCGTTGGTGGTGTCGACGTGTATCGGGTTGGCGCTGACGCCGGCGTTGATTCGGGGTTGGTTCGGGTTGCCGATGATGGGGATTCAGAGTGCGGCGTATGCGGGGTTGGCGGGTAATTTGTCGGCGATGGGGTGGCTGGCGTGGCGGTTGATTCGCAAGGGGCATCCGTTGGCGCCGGATCGGGAGATGTTTGCGGCGATGCGGCTGGACCTGGTGATTCTCGGCAAGGTGTTGCGTATCGGGTTGCCGACCGGGTTGCAGATGGTGGTGTTGTCGGTGTCGGAGTTGGTGATTCTGGCGCTGGTGAATCAGCACGGTTCGCAGGCGACGGCGGCGTATGGGGCGGTGACGCAGATCGTCAATTACGTGCAGTTTCCGGCGCTGTCGATTGCGATCACGGCGTCGATCCTCGGTGCTCAGGCGATTGGGGCAGGGCGGCTTGAGCGCATGGGGCCGATTCTGCGCACGGGGTTGTTGATCAATGTGTGCCTGACCGGTGGGTTGGTGGTGTTGGGTTATCTGTTGTCGCACTGGTTGCTGGGGTTGTTCCTCACGGATGATTCCACTCGGGCGAAGGCGGAGCATCTGTTGCACATCATGCTGTGGAGTCTGTTGGTGTTCGGCTTCCAGGCGATTGTCGGCGGCATCATGCGCGCCAGCGGCTCGGTGCTGGTACCGATGGCGATTTCGATTTTTTGCGTGGTCGGGGTGCAGTTGCCGGTGGCGTATGTGCTGGACGGGCAGTTCGGGTTGCAGGGTGTGTGGATGGCGTTTCCGGTGGCGTATCTGGGGATGCTGGTGTTGCAGACGGCGTATTACAAGATGGTCTGGCAGCATCAGAAGATCGAGCGGTTGGTGTAGGCGGGCGGGAGGTAGGGGTGCTGAACATTCAGATGATTAAAGTAGACGATAACGGTTTGGATCAGCTCCGTGATGCGCTGACCCGAGCGAATTTGCCCTGCGACGATGTCAGTGAACCAGACCGGCAGTTTTACCGTTTCGAAGTGGCGGGGAAATGGGTGGCTTTTGGAGGGCTGGAGGGTTCGGCTCCCGACATGTTGCTTCGCTCCATGGTGGTGTGTGATGAGCGTCGTGGAAAAGGTTTGGGCAAACAAGTGCTGCTTGCACTGGAGCAGTGTGCGGCCTCGCAAGGCGTACTCCGACTGCACTTGTTGACGCAAGGGGCTGCCGGTTTTTTCGCCGCCAATGGCTACGAACGGTTCGACAGGCAGGAGGCGCCTGGCGCTATCAAGCAGACAGCCCAGTTCGAACATTTATGCCCGGCGTCTGCGAGTTATCTAAGAAAAACGTTCAGTGCATCTCCAAACGACAACTTCGACCCCAGGTAAGCATTGGCACAGGCGATATCGTCATCCCTCAACGCACCGGCATCGGCAGCCAGCCGAAGTTTGGCCGGCCCGACCCGCTCCTGATTGAGAAACCCGAGTTGTCCGAGCGGGCGCTGTAGAAGTGCTGCAAACCTTTTTCCCCGGCATCGTCGAGGTTGGCGTTCGGCTCATCCAGCACGATGATCGACGGCTCGCCATACAGCGCCCCCGCTAGACCACTGCGCCAAACACGTGCCCCACCAGTGCCGTAATCCCCATGGCCAGAGCGCCCCAGAATGTCACCCGCCAGGCGCCGGTCAGGATCTTGGCCCCGCCTGCCTTGGCGGCAATGGCGCCCAATGTCCCGAGAAACACCAATGACATGGCCGATATCCAGGGCACCACGCTGTGCTCCGGCGCGACAAACGTCACCGCCAGAGGCAACGCGGCACCCACCACGAAACTGGCGGCGGAGGCCAGGGCGGCCTGCAAGGGTTTGGCGGTGAGGGTGGCGCTGATGCCCAGCTCGTCCCGGGCGTGAGAGCCCAATGCGTCATGGGCCATCAATTGATCGGCCACTTGATGCGCCAGCTCGGGTGATACGCCACGATGCATGTAGATGTTGGCGAGCTCGATGTGTTCGGCTTTCGGGTCGCTCGCCAGTTCTGCCCGTTCGCGGGAAAGATCGGCGCGCTCGGTGTCGGCCTGGGAGTGTACGGAAATGTACTCGCCTGCGGCCATGGACATGGCACCGGCCATCAACCCTGCCATACCGGTGACCAGCAACGTGGCGTGACTGGCGTTGGCGGCCGCGACGCCGATCAGCAGGCTGGCGGTAGAGACAATCCCGTCGTTGGCGCCCAGGACGGCGGCGCGCAGCCAGCCGATACGATCGCTTCGGTGTGCCTCGGTGTGCCTGTGCATGAATTTCATTGTTTAGCGGGACTCCCTGTCATTGGGCGGTTTAAATCGGACGGGTCTCGAGCGGTCCGGCAAATGGCGTCAGCGGGTTTCAATCTGCGCCTGCAAGTGGCCGCCGACAATGGATATTTCTTTGAACTGTTCACCCTCGCGCAGCACGAACAACGCGTCCATCCCGCGCTCCTGAGCCAGGCGCGGGCCCTCGGTTTCGCCCAGGACCATCAGCGCCGTGGCCCAGGCATCGGCGAGCATGCACGAGGCCGCGACCACGGTGACGGCGGCGAGCGGGTTGCACAGCGGCGCGCCGGTGGCCGGGTTCATGGTATGAGCATAGGACTGACCAGCCACGTCCACCCAATGTCGATAGTCCCCGGAGGTCGCGATAGCGGCATCGCCAAGTTCCATCACGCCCATGACTTCACGCACGCCCCGGTTGGGCTTTTCCAGGGCCACGACCCAGCATTGGCCGTCAGGTTTGACGCCCCGGGCGCGCATCTCGCCATCGATACCGACCAGGTAGCGGGTAATGCCCAAACCCTCCAGGCAACGCGCCAGTTCATCCACGCCAAACCCTTTGGCGATGCCACTCAAATCAAGGTTCAGCGGCATGCGCTTGCGCACCTGATTGCGTTGCGGGTCAACCACCAACGCGGCGCTGGCTGACAGCCGGGCGCCGGGCGCAATCGTGCCGATCGCTTGCTCGGTGACTGTCTGCTCCCCGGGGCCGAACCCCCAGGCGTTAACCAGATCACCGACAGCGATGTCGAAAGCGCCGCCGGATTGCTGACTGACGCGCAGTGCAGCAGACAGCACCGTGGCCAGTTCCTTGGGCACGGCCACCCATTCCTGCTCGGGGGCGGCGTTGAGGCGGTTGAGGTCCGAGTCGGGTTTCCAGGTGGACATTTGCTGGTCCACCCGGGCCACGGCGCGCGCCAGGCGATGGCCAACGTCGTCGGTATCGATCCCGGCCCCGGCCCCGGCATAAAACAGGGCGGTGTAGCGGGTGCCCATGGTTTCGCCGTTCAGGCTATAGCGCTGCAACTCAGTAGACGTCTTCACGGTAGCGTCCTTGTGCTTTGAGCGTCAGCACACTCAGGTTGAGAGGTGCCAACACTTCATCGAGGGCCTGCATCACGCCTTTGGCCATTTCGCGGCTGCCACACACCAGCACCTGGGCACCTTTTTCAATCAGTCGGCGCAAGGCCAGGGCATCGCTGATCAGCCGGTCTTGTACGTAGCTGCGGTCCTGAACCTGAGAGAAGGCGGCGCGCAGTGCTGTGAGGCGTCGGTCCGACAGGTATTGGTTGAGCTCCGGTTCATAGAGGAAATCCGAGGCCGGGTTGCGTCCGCCCCAATACAAGTGCATCGGGTGTCGGGCCTTGTTGTTGCGGATAAAACCGGCCAGGGGACCGATGCCGGTACCGGCGCCGATCAGGATCACCGGGTGCGTGCCCGATGCCGGACGAAATTGCGGGTTGGGCTGGATAAAGGCGTCGATCTGCGCGCCGATGTCCAGGCCATGAAGGAATTCCGAGCACATGCCGCCGTTGTGTTTACGCACGCAGATCTCCAGCACGCCATCCTGCGAACCGCTGGCCAGCGAGTAGAAACGCGGGATCGGGCTGCCCGGGGGCAGAATCCCGACCAGGTCACCGGCCAGAAAGCCCGGCAACTCGCCGTCGGCTTTGAAGCGCAGTATGTGGGTCGGCGCATTCACCTGTTCGCCATAGGCAATCCGCTCTGTCAGCTGCAATTGATGGGTACGCGGCTGCTGCGGGGTGTGAACCAGCGTCAGGTCCTGCCCCAACACTTCGCCCAACGCGTGGCCCCAGCGCGCAAATTCCTGAGAGGACTGGCGGTTGATGGTTTCGAGGCCCAGTAACGGCGAGCCACCGGCCTGCAACAGTGCGTCTTGCACCTGATGGGCGTACTGACAGAACTGCGCAAACTGGCGGTCGCCCAGGCCCAGCACCGCAAAGGGCAGGCCGGGCTTGAGGCCGGTTTTGCCCAGCCGCGCCAGGAACTGCGAAGCCGAGGCCGGCGCATCGCCGTCACCGTGGGTCGCGGTGAGGATGAACACCCGTTGGGCATTGCGGTAATCGCCGACCCATTCATTCATCGCCGCGCTATGCACCTTATGACCACTCTGGTGCAAGGCTTCATGCAAGGTGTTGGCGAAACCCCAGGTGCTGTTGTTTTCACTGCCCACCAGAATCACGCTGTCGGCTGAGTTGGCAGGGCTGTTGTGGCGGATGTTCGGGCCAGCCTTGCGGCGGCGCCACCACAACAGGATGCCGGTCACGCTCATCAACGGCACGCAGAGGGCGCAGAGCCCCAGCGGCAGGCCCAGCCACCAGAGGCCTTCGCCGGTGTGCAGCTGATAGATCAATTCGTAGAGGTTGTGCGTCGAGTCGTGGGCTTGATAGGACAGCAAAGCGCCGCTGGCCTGATCCACGTAGCCGTCGCCCTGGGCCGTGCGCAGGGAAAACACGTCTTGCGCATTATTGGGGCTGGGGTAAACCAGTTCGCGCAGGTCGTTCAGGTCGGTAGCCTGCAACGCTTGCAGCTTCGCCACCGGCAAGGCCGGGCCGGCGCTGACGTGGGCGGGGAAGGCGGGTTCACTTTGACTGCCATCGGCGATAAAACCAAAGGTGGTGGCGGACATGTAAAGCCCGCTCAATGCCGACAGCAGCAACCCGAGCAAGGCCAGTCGCCCGACTTCAGCATGCCAGCGCTGGCTGAAGGTGCCGCGCAGTGGCCGCAGCAGCTTGCGCCAGCCGCCCAGGCGCCGGGCCAGCAATAGCGCGCCGGACACCGACAGCATCAGCATGAGCAGCGCGCCGACACCCGACACTCCATGGCCTGGCGTGCCAAGGAACATCGAGCGGTGCAGCTCTTTCACCCAACGTGAGAACGCGGAGGGCTCGTAAGGTGCGAGGCCTTGGCCGGTCAGCGGGTCGACCTTTTGCGCCCCGGCCTGGCCGTTCTGGTTGTAGTAGACGATCACCGTGCCGGACGCTGAGCGCTGAATCTGCTCCACGCCCGGGAAGTGGTTGGCAACGCGCCCGGCCAGTTGGCCGACGTTGAGTTGTCCGGCGGGAGTGGACGTGCTGTGCAGGCGTTCCAGGGCCGGGTCGACAGACAGGATCGCGCCGCTGATGGCCAACAACATGACCAACAGGGCGGCGATCAGGCCAGGTAGGGAATGGAACTGACGAAGCATGTTCAGCCTCCAGTAATGGCGGGTGCTACAGATCGTAAGTAAAGGCGTCGACGTAGGTACTGCCGGTCGCCGGCTTGCCTGCGCCCTTGGACGTCAGGGGCACGCTGACATCGGCGCGGGCGTCACGTTTGTCCTCGACGGCGCTGTCGATGCGGATCTGATACCCGGCATCAATCAGGGTGTCTGCCAGTTCGACGCTGACTTTGAGCGTGCGCCCACTGCCGACACTGGCGCCGCTGACCCCGTCAAACTCGCTCGGGTTCATCCCGCTGCCACGGGCCCAGTCGCCCAGGTGCTTGTAGTACTTGGCCTTCTTGCCGGCCACCCAGAGGGTTTTCTGGTATTGGCCATTGGCGTCGGTGACGTAGATCGCCAGGTAGGCATCATTGCCGCTGTAGTCCTTGAGCTGTGTGGTCAAGGTCACTTCACGGGCCTGGGCCAGCCCCGGCAGGGCAATGGCGCCGACGAGGCAAGTTGCTGCGATGATCTTTTTCATGGCGGTGTCCTTTTGATCGTTAGGTCGAGAGCCTGGACCTGCTTGCTGACAGCAACCTGAAGCGCAGGAAAAACTCATCGACAGGTGAGGCGTCATTCGCTGAGCGAAGTGCCGAGGTAGTCCCTGGCATCGCCGTCGTCCCGGAAATGGATCTCGAGTGTGTGCAGGCGCAGCGATGCCGGTGAATAGCTGGCTTCGATGGCATTGCCTTTGCGGTCTAACCCCTTGAGCTCGTAACAACCGTCGTCGACCTTGATCCGCTGCACGCTCCAGCCGTACTGCCGCTCTACCTGCTGACGCAAGGTTTCGCGTGGTTGCCAGTCGCTCACCGGGTCGCTGCAGTCGTCATCGGCCAGGGCGTAACCGCTGAGCAGCAGACTCAACAGCGCGGCATTGGCAATAAAACCTGATTTCATGATCTGTCTCCTGCCGAGGTCGGCGTCTGTGGCATACCCTAAGGTGCATTCCTGACAACCAGCTGAATCTTCAGATTCATGTCAGGTAAGGCGTTTAAGGTGCTGCACGACAACCATCACAGGAGGTGCCAGATGCGGGTTTTATTGATCGAGGACGCACAAGGGTTGGGGGAGGCGGTGCGCGAACAGATCGCCGATGACGGCCACGCAGTCGATTGGGTGCAGCGCCTGGACCATGCGCGCAATAGCGTGCGCACCACGCCTTACGACCTGATCCTGCTGGACCTGATGCTCCCGGACGGTCGTGGGCTGGATTTTTTGCGTCAGCAACGCTCGGCAGGGGACGTGACCCCGGTGATTATCCTGACGGCCCAGGATCAGATTTCCGATCGTATCGCTGGCCTCAATGCCGGCGCCGACGACTACCTGGTCAAACCGTTCGACCTGTTTGAGCTCTCGGCTCGTGTGGCGGCGGTGGCTCGGCGTTATAGCGGCAATCCCAATCCGCAGATCAAGCTCGGTGATTTGCAGATCGACATGAGTGCCCGTACGGTGCAGCGGGCCGGTGCGACGGTGGATCTCACCGCGCGGGAGTGGGCGCTGTTCGAGGCGTTTGTGCAGCGCCCCAGCGCGTTGCTGTCCAAGTCGCAGCTGGAAGAACGGTTGTATGCCTTCGGTGCCGAAATCGAGAGCAATACCATCGAGGTCTATATCAGCCGTCTGCGTAAAAAACTCGGGCGCGACCTGATTGAAACCGTGCGCGGCATGGGCTATCGGTTGATGTCCGCATGAAGCCGCCGTCAAGCCTGCAAAAACGTCTCGGCCTGGGGTTGACGTTGGGCACGACCCTGCTTTGGCTGGCGGCGACCGTCGGCGCCTGGCTGGTGGTGCAACATGAATTGAACGAGGCCTTCGACAGTGCGCTGGAAGAGACTGCGCAGCGCATCTTGCCCTTGGCTGTGCTGGAAATCAGCAACCGGGAAACCCCCCGTGAAGCGCAGCATGTCGCCACCCTGAAAATGCACAATGAATACCTGACGTATCTGGTGCGTGATGCCAAGGGCGAGATCCTGATGCAGTCCCACGACGCCAACCCGAAGATCTTCAACAAACAACCGGTCGAAGGCTTTTCAACCACTAAAAAATACCGTCTGTACGGCGCCAGTGCGCTGCGTGAGACGGTGTTCATCGAAATTGCCGAACCTCTGAAACATCGCCGTGAAGCCGCGCGGGAAGCGTTGCTTGCCTTGTTGTTGCCATTGCTGGCGCTGATTCCCATCAGCCTGTTTGGCACCTGGATGTTTGTACGCCTCAGCCTGCGCAGTGTATTGGCCTATCGGCGTGCCGTGGAGGCGCGCGGCGTGGGTGATCTGTCGCCGATCAACGTGGCGCGATTGCCAGCTGAAATCGGCCCGCTGGCTGAGGCGGTCAATCATCTGCTGGAGCGCTTGCGCAAGGCTTTGGAGGCCGAGCGCAGCTTTACGGCCAACAGCGCCCATGAACTGCGCACGCCACTGGCCGCGACCCTGGCACAGGTCCAGCGTTTGCATCACGAAGCGCCTGAAGGCCCGTTGCGGTTACGGGCGGCAAAAATCGAAAACTCGTTGCGCGAACTGACGCGGCTCTCGGAAAAACTCATGCAACTGGCCAAGGCCGAGGGGGGTGGGCTGTTGTCCGAAACGCCTCAGGACCTCATTCCGTTGCTGGCCCATGTGGTCGATGAATGGAACCACAACAGTGGGCACCGGATCGAGTTGCACCTGCCAACCCAGGCCAGTGTGTATTCGGCGATTGATCCGGACGCCTTCGCCATCCTGTTGCGCAACCTGATCGAGAACGCGCTCAAGTACGGCGCGGCGGATCAACCGGTCGAAGTCAGCCTCACCGACCAAGCGATGCTGCGGGTGGTCAATGGTGGCCCGGCGGTGCCCGAGCCGGTGTTGCGGCGCCTTACCGAGCGCTTTGTGCGGGGTAACAGTGAAACCAGCGGGTCAGGATTGGGGTTGGCGATTGCCAAAACCATTGTGCAGGGTGTCAACGCGAGAATACGGCTGCTCTCGCCGGCGACAGGTCGAACGGATGGATTCGAAGTCTGCATCTGGTTTGCGCTCGCGGCGAATGTCGAAGGCTGAGGGCACTTGATAAAGGGCAGGAGCGTTATGGCCAAGCTTGATGTCAGCCACCGTCAGATCGACAATCCATGAGTGACCGTGTGATGCGAACCGACAGGCGTGATCGCCTGAGGAGGTTTTCAAATGAGTCCCTCATCGCCCACCTTCCTGCAGGACCGAGCCGCTGCCGGGCGACGTCTGGTGGAACCGCTGCTCAAGTACGCGCATCGCCCCGATGTCATCATCCTCGCCTTGCCCCGTGGCGGTGTGCCGGTCGCTTATGAAGTAGCCGCTGCACTGGACGTTCGTCTGGACCTGATGCTGGTGCGCAAGCTGGGCGTTCCGTCTCATCAAGAGTTCGCCATGGGCGCCATCGCCAGCGGCGGCATCCAAATCCTCAATGAACACGCGCTGCGGGTTCACCCGATTGACCCGGCCGCGTTCGATGACGTGGTCGCACGGGAAACCCGGGAGCTGTTACGCCGCGAGAAGGTTTACCGGGGAGCACGCGCGCCTGTGCAACTCAAGGATCAGGTGGTGATCCTGATCGACGACGGCCTGGCGACAGGCGCCTCGATGCTGGCGGCGATCCACGCGGTGCGTGCGCAAGCGCCGTCTCGCATCGTCGTCGCCGTGCCGGTGGCGCCGATTGAGACGGCGGAAGCGCTGCGCAGTGAGGTGGATGAGCTGATATGCCCGATCATTCCCGACTGGCTGATGTCGATCAGCCGTTGGTACATGGACTTTACCCAGACCTCGGATGCCGAGGTCATCAAGCTGTTGCAGCGGGCGTGGCAGCGAGAGTCCAGCGCCGCTCAGCACTGGTGACTCAAGAGGGATGCGCGATCTCTAGCCAGTCTTCAAACCGGGTCGCTCCAACAATAGGGTTATCGCCGGGCGTGAGGGACTTGTCATTGATCGGGGCGCCGAAGTAAGGAACCGTGTCATCCGGGACGGCTTCGCGCGGGTCGTTGGTGTGTTTCAGGTACTCACTCACGAACTCGACGATGGGGCGGCGATCGGGACCTGCCACTTCCACGGTCTGATTGATCGGCGCTTGTTGAGCGATAGCCGTCAGCGCGGCCGCGACATCCACCGAGGCCACCGGTTGCAGGGCGGCGGACGATAAATGGATGGTGTTGCCGTCCTCGCGACCCGAGTAAGCAATGGCACCAATGAATTCGAAGAACTGCGTAGCCCTCAGGATGGTGTAGGGAACGCCCGAGGCCTTGATGAGTTTTTCCTGGGCCATTTTGGCCCGGAAGTAACCACTGTCGAGCATCCGTTCGGTGCCCACGACGGACAGGGCAACATGGTGTTTGGTGCCGGCTAGCTTCTCGGCAGCGAACAGGTTATGCCCGGCAGTCTCAAAGAAGTGCAGCGCCGCGTGATCCTCGAATGAAGGGGAGTTGGCCACGTCGACCACCACGTCGGCGCCCTTGAGCGCGTCCGCCAGGCCTTCGCCGGAGATGATGTTGATGCCGGAACTCGGTGACGCTGATATGACTTCATGCCCCAGATCCTGTAGGTTCTTGCAGACTTTGCTGCCGATCAGCCCGCTTCCTCCGATGACGACGAATTTCATGGCCGGTCTCCCGATGCGGTGTGTTGGGACTGTCATTAAACACCCTGGCAGCGGTCCTATCGGGGCGGCCATTGGCGTGGGCCGACAGGTGGTCGGAAGTCTGAGGGGCAGGTGGAATTAACGGCGTTTTTTTGCTTTAGTCCACCTATCGCTGGCTCACGTGTGCGGCACCTCAGCTCATGACGGGAGCCCGACCGGAGAGTCCCATGAAACACCGATTCCCGACCTGCGCCGTGCTGGTGGCCGCCCTTGCATTCGGCGCGTTGCCTTGTGTCCAGGCGGTCGAATACACGCGGGTCAATGAAACCGCCAGTACGATTTCCTTCACGTATAAACAGTTCTCTTCGCGGGTGTACGGTACGTTCCACAAGTTCGAGGCCACGCTTGATTTCGACACGGCGCACCCGTCGGCAGGCCGGGCCGCGCTCACCATCCAGCTCGACAGCATCGACGCCGGAAGCAGCGACGCCAACAGCGAACTGCAAAAACCAGCCTGGTTCGACACGGCAACGTATCCAGTGGCGACGTTTGAATCGACCGGCGTGAAAGTGCTGGGCAACAACCGTTACTCGATCACCGGCAAACTCACGCTCAGGGGTATCACCCATGAAGTGGAGGTGCCGGTACTTTTGAAGGCCGAGAACGCCATCGGGATTTTCGATGGCCAGCTGACGCTCAAGCGCAGCGACTTCAAAATCGGTGAAGGCGAATGGGCTGACAGTGTTGTCTCGGACAAGATCAATATCCGGTTTCGGATGGTTGCGCCGCAGCGGTAACTCGGCCATCGCGAGTCAGGAGGCTGGTTCATCAGTGACGGTCGACGATCGTTCCCACGCTCCCGCGTGGGAATGCCTCAACGGACGCTCTGCGTTCGGCTCCGGAAGGGACGCGGAGCGTCCCGGGCTGCATTCCCACGCAGAGCGTGGGAACGATCATGCTGCGGCGCACGCTGTCCCGGCACGTTATGATAGGCACGCCCGCGAACACACTCTTCACGTCCGCCCCAGAGTCAGAGCCACGAATGCCCCAGATCACCCATTTCAAAACCCCGTGCCCCGAGCACATCAATAGCCAGATCCTGCAGATGGTGGTCGATTACCTGACCGACATCAGCATGGTCGCTATCGCGCCGAGCAACCTGTTGTACAACGTGTACCAGTACGCGATCGGCTACGAGGTTCACCTCTATCTGGAGGCGTTGAACGGGGCGAAAGGGATTGCGGTGGAGTTGCTCGTCGCGACCGACGAAGACGATCCGGAGAAGGTCATCGGCTTCCTGCTGTACCTGCCGGTCAAGGACGATCCCGATGCATGCGGTGTCGCGTATATGGCGGTGAGTGCCAGCCATCGGCGCCAAGGTATTGCCCGGCGGATGCTGCAGGAAATGGTCGGCCGCTACCCGCATGCCGAACTGACGTGCGCGGTGGCCAAGGTGCCGTATTTTGAGGCCATGGGGTTTCAGGTGGTGGGCGTGCGCGCGACTCAAGTGCTGATGAACACCCGCGATCACGGCAGCGACGGCTTGATGGCTCTGCTGGACGTGGCGCCGATCTACAGCTCGCTGGAGGTACGGCAGATTCATACCTATCTGCTGCAAAAACACGGCAAACGCGCGATGCTCGATGCGGAAAAACAGCGTGACCGGCATCTGGACCAGATGACGCGCAAAGCCAATGAATTTGTCCGCGAGCGCCTGGGTGAACTCGGTTAACTGTGGGAGCGGGCTTGCTCCGGGCGGCGTTCCGACGAAGGCGGTGGGTCAGGCAACAATTATGTCGACTGACACTCCCTCTTCGCGAGCAAGCCCGCTCCCACAGGGGATTTTTATTGTCTTTTAGATAGCGCAAAGCCCGGCCAAATACCGTAATGCTGTTCACTTAAGACATTCTTCAGTCGAGCTAGAACCTGTGGCGAGGGGATTTAGCGAAACGTCGCACCGCCCCGTTCGGCTGCGAAGCAGTCGTAATCCAGACAACTTAGTCTGTCTGAAAAGACGCTGGGGCCGCTTCGCAGCCCAACGGGGATAAATCCCCTCGCCACAAATGTGGACGCCGCGCTTAAGTGAACAGTATTACGGCCAAATGCCGGGCTTTTTCTTGTCTGGAAATCGTGCAGATAAAAAAGAGCCTCAAAGCTCTTTGATGGGGAGGAAGAAGAGCCCTCGAGGCTCAAGATGCGCATGAAACAAGTGGTGAGCTTGGTAGGGGTTCATTTCACTCACCACTTACGCAACGGCTTGAGCAAACAAGCGGCTGCGTAGAATCATCGTAGAAAGTTGGGGGTTGGCGCTCAAGTACCGCTAGTCGAATCCCCTGGCCACCCGGCCCGGCGCAAGGCGTTGAGCAGCGTCCCGGCGTCCAGTCCCGGCACCGCATGGCCATTGCCCTCGGCGGTGTCGGAGGCCAGCAAGGCATTGATGATCGCTTCCTCCACCGCCTCGGTGGCGGCCAGGAACAACTCGCTGATGTGGTCGTTGTTGACCATGCTCAGGTTGTCGGTGGTCGGCGCACGCTTGCTCTCGTAAGCAGCCGGCGGCACGTGCTGGTTGCCGGTGGCGAAGGCGATGAAGATGTCTCCGCTGTGGTCTTCATTGCCGCCGCCGGTGCGGGCCAGGCCGAGGCTGGCGCGCTGCGCGAGGCGCGTGCACTGGTGCGGCAGTAACGGCGCATCGGTGGCCAGGCAGACGACGATCGAGCCCATGCCCGGATGCGGCAAGGACGCCTTGAGGAACGGCGAGTCGGCCTTTTCCATGTAACGCCCGACCGGGTAACCGTCGACGCGCAGTTCGTTGCGGATGCCATGGTTGGCCTGGACGATGGCGCCGACGGTCCAGCCGCCCTGAGCACTGTTCAGACGCCGCGAAGCGGTGCCGATTCCGCCCTTGAATTCGTGGCAGATCATGCCGCTGCCGCCGCCGACGGCGCCTTCGATCACCGGACCATCCACCGCCGTGCACAGGGCTTCGTCCACATGTTCTGGCTTCACATGGAAACCGTTGATGTCGTTGAGCAGACCGTCAAAGGTTTCCAGCACCACTGGCATGTTCCAGTAGAGTCGCCCGTCATCGGGCTGGTTCTGGCGATCCAGCGTCACCAGCGCATCGCGCACCACACCCAGGCTGTGGGTGTTGGTGAAGGCGATCGGGCTGGTCAAAAGGCCTGCTTCGCGAATCCACTCAAGGCCGGTCGCATCACCGTTGCCATTGAGCACATGGACGCCGGCAAAGCACGGTTGCAGACTGGTGGAACCGGCACGCGGTTCGATCACTGTGACGCCGGTCAGGATGTCGCGGCCGTTCGCCGTGCGTCCTCGCACATTGCTGTGGCCGACCCGTACGCCAGGCACATCGGTGATGGCGTTGAGCGGACCGGGTTGCAGTTGGCCGAACTGGATGTTCAGGTCGCGGGCACGTGGTTTCATCGTTTCTCTCGTCTCATGGCAGGAAAAGTGGGTCAGGTTGGGCGCGAAACCTGTGGGAGCGAGCCTGCTCGCGATAGCGTTGGGTCAGTCGCCATCAGTGTTAAAGGTGATGGCCTCATCGCGAGCAGGCTCGCTCCCACATTGGATTGCGTTTGGCTGACGGGTATCTGGAGTTACTGACCGTTTTTGACTTTGCTCCAGATCCGCGTCCGCACGCGCTCGGTGGCGGGCGGCAGAGGCTGAAGGGTGAATAACGTGGCCATGGCTTCGGCGGACGGATACACGGCCGGATTGTTGCGGGTCGCTTCGGCCACCAGCGGCGTCGCGCTGCGGTTGCCGTTGGGGTAGGAGAGGTGATCACTGACCGGCGCGATGACTTCAGGGCGCATCAGGTAGTCGATGAAGGCCAAACCCTGTTCCGGGTGCGGCGCGTCCTTGAGCAATACCAACGTGTCGAACCACACCGGCGCGCCTTCCTTCGGCAAGCTGTAGGCGATCTTCACGCCGTTGTTCGCCTGCTCGGCAGTGTTCTTGGCTTCCAGCATCGCGCCAGACCAACCCACCGCCACGCAGATGTTGCCGTTGGCCAGGTCGCTGATGAACTTGGACGAGTTGAAGTAGGCAATGTGCGGGCGCAGCTTGAGCAACAGAGCCTCGGCCTTTTTGTAGTCTTCGGGGTTGGTGCTGTTGGGTGGCAGACCGAGGTAGTGCAGGGCGACCGGCAGCATCTCGGCCGGCGAGTCGAGCATGGCCACGCCACACTGACCGAGCTTGGCCAGGTTCGCTTCGTTGAACACCAGGTCCCAGGAATCCACCGGCGCCTTGTCGCCCAGCGCGGCGCGGACCTTGTCGATGTTGTAGCCGATGCCGTTGGTGCCCCACAGATACGGCACGGCGTACTGGTTGCCTGGATCGTTGTGGGCCAGTTTCGCCAGCAGGTCAGCGTCCATGTTTTTGAAGTCGGGCATCTGAGCGTGGGGCAGAGGTGCAAGGGCGCCGGCCTTGATCAGGGTCGGCAAGCTGAAGTTGCTGGCCACCACCACGTCGTATCCGCTGCGGCTGGTGAGCAATTTGCCCTCCAGCACTTCGGCGCTGTCGAAGGTGTCGTAGACCGGCGCGATCCCGGTGTCACGCTTGAAATCCTGCAGGGTCGTGGGACCTATGTAGTCATACCAGTTGTAGACGTGAACCGTCGGGCCGTCGGCGGCAACCGCCGATAGCGAGACCGACAGACAGGCGCCCAGTCCAAGATTGATATACGAGCGGTGACGACTCATGATGCGGCACTCCTGGCCTGCTGCAGGCCGGTGATGATCAGGTGCTTGCAGCGTATCGGCCGGGAGTGGACTCACCCATTCCCATCATGGGTTACTCGAAAGGGGTAGGGCGTGGACGCGTTGTTGAAAGAGTTACCGGTGCACCAGGGGCTGGCGCGGGTATTTGGTGCCTTGGGGCAGGACGGGTTCTGGCGTGCGCTGGTCGACACGCTGCGGCTGCTGGTGCCGATGGACAACGCGTTGGTTGCGGTCATGCGGGCCGGGCGGGTGCCGCGTCTGCTGATCGACTTCGACTCAAAGGACGGTGCTGCCGAGCATGAAGAACTGGCGGACTACAGCGCCGGCATGTACCTGCTCGATCCGTTTTATCAGGCCGCTTGTGCCGGCATTGCCGACGGCTTGCACAGCCTCGAATCGGTGGCCCCCGACCAGTTCCAGCAGAGCGAGTATTACCTGAGCTATTTCCGCACGGTGGTGGGCGGTGACGAGTTGCAGTTCATGGTCAACGTCGAGGGCGCCGTGCTCGGTTTGTCGTTGGGACGCTCGACGCGATTCACGCTTGAGGAACAGGGGCGCCTGCTTTGCGTACGCGATTGGGTGCTGGCGGCGATGCGCCGTCACCTGCAATTGATGCCCCCGGAAGGACCGGCCACCGAGGCGGTGGCCGGGGATCTGGCGACCCTGCTGGATCGTTTCGACGCGCGCCTGTCGGTACGGGAAATCGAAACGGCGCGCCTGATTCTTCAGGGCTTCTCAAGCAAGGCCATCGCCCAGCAGATGGGCATTTCCCCGGAGACGGTGAAGGTGCACCGGCGCAATCTCTATCACAAGCTCAATGTGAATGGGCATGGTGAGTTGTTTGCGTTGGTGTTGCAGCCGCGTTGACTGGGGGGAGTACTGCAAGTCTCCTGTGGGAGCCGGCTCCGGGCGGCGATCCGACGAAGAGGCCGGCACATTCAATACTGATGTCGGTTGATACGACGCCTTCGCGAGCAGGCTCGCTCCCACAGAAAACAGAACTCAATCCTCCAGCCTGAACACCAAAGCCTTCAACCCGCATTCAACATCGGCATCGGGAAATTCCGGCGGATTGTCCAGCCGTTGCTCGAACCGCAGGCTCGGTGCTTCGCGGGTGACGCCGTCGATGAGGAAGTCCGCGCCAAACGCCGGATCGTTCATGCACGCCAGCACCGTGCCCTGAGGGCTGAGCAATTCCGGCAGTCGGCGCAGCACGCGCTGGTAGTCCTTGGTCAGCAGAAAACTGCCTTTCTGAAACGACGGCGGGTCGATGATCACCAGGTCGTAAGGGCCCTTGCCGATCACTTTGCCCCAGGATTTGAACAGGTCATGACCGAGAAACGTCACCTTGCTCAGGTCGTGGCCGTTGAGCCGGTGATTGTCGCGGCCACGGCTCAGGGCCGGGCTGGACATGTCCAGATTGACCACGTGCGTCGCCCCCCCTTCGATGGCCGCTACCGAGAACCCGCAGGTGTAGGCGAACAGATTCAGCACGCGCTTGCCCTGGGCATTGGCCCGCACCCAATCGCGGCCGTAACGCATGTCGAGGAACAGGCCGGTGTTCTGTTTGCGGCCCAGGTCCACCCGGTAATGCAGGCCACCCTCGGTGATCGTCATCTCGTCGATCGCGTCCCCCAACAGCCACTCGGTGGTGCTTTGCAGCAGGTAGCGATGTTGCAGCAAGAGCGTATGCGCGCCGGATTGCGTCCACGCCGGCGATTGCGTGAGGTCCATCAGCTCGTGTTTCAACGCTTCCAGCTGCGACGCTTCGGGTTCCTTGAACAGCGACACCAGCACCACGCCCTGCAACCAGTCGACGGTCAATTGCTCCAGCCCCGGCCAGCACCGGCCACGGCCGTGGAACAGCCGGCGGGTTTCGGCGGGGGCAGTGGCCAGGGCCGTCAGTAAATGGTCGTGGAGGGTGGAGAGGGCGTCAGCGTTCATCGGGCAGGGCCAGCAATTTGTTGGGGCGGCATTTTAACCACAATTGAGCCAAGGGCGGACCACGCCAAAAAACTGTGGGAGCGAGCCTGCTCGCGATAGCGGCATTACATTCAACATAGGTGTTGACTGACCCACCGCCATCGAGAGCCGGCTCACTCCCACAGGTTATTGGGGGGGAGTTATCACGTTTAATTTAACTTTACGTGAGGATTTGGCGATCTGTCGGCTTGCATAATCGGCTCCAACGATCAACCGCCGGGAGCCCATCATGTCGCAGTTACCTGCTTCACACACGGTCAGCAGCCATCCCCGCTGGCTACGGCTGACCCATTGGCTGAACGCCTTGGCGGTGCTGGTCATGGTGACCAGCGGTTGGCGAATCTATAACGCTTCCCCGCTGTACGATTTCAGTTTTCCCAAAACGATCACCTTGGGTGGCTGGCTCGGCGGCGCATTGCAATGGCATTTCGCGGCGATGTGGTTCCTGGTCATCAATGGCCTTGTCTACCTGATCATCAACCTCGTCAGTGGTCGTCTGAAACGGCGCTTTTTCCCGGTTTCGCCTAAAGGTGTCCTGCATGACCTGTGGGCGGCATTGCGGGGCCGATTGGGGCATGCCGATCTGAGTCATTACAACCAGGTGCAACGGGTGGCGTACCTGTTCGTGATGGTCGACATCACGCTGCTGGTGATTTCCGGGCTGGTGTTGTGGAAGTCCGTCCAGTTTCCGCTGTTGCGTGAACTGCTGGGCGGTTACGAAGGCGCGCGGCACGTGCACTTCATCGCGATGTCGCTGTTGGTGGCCTTTGTCGCGGTTCACCTGGTGATGGTCGCGCTGGTTCCCAAAACGTTGTGGGCCATGATTGTCGGTCGCAAGGAGGTCGTATGAAAAAGCGCATTCAAGGCTCAGGGCTGGACGAGTCGTCCATCCTGACAGACGCCAGAAAGATTCTCGCCCCGCAGATCGAGGACCGCTCACGACGCTCGTTCCTGATGCGCGGCCTGACCCTCGGCGGTGTGGCCATGTTGTCCGGCTGCAACCTCACCGACAATGAAAGCGTCGAAACCGCGTTGTCCTCCATGTCCCGGTTCAACGATCGGGTGCAGGGTTGGCTGTTCAATCCCAACGCCCTGGCACCGACTTATCCCGAGTCAATGATCACCCGGCCATTTCCGTTCAATGCCTTCTACGGCATCGACGAGGCGCCGACGGTGGAGGAAGAGAGTTATCGACTGGAAGTGACCGGCATGGTCGCCGACAAGCGCAGCTGGCGCCTGGAAGAACTGCGCGCCATGGCCCAGACCGAACAGATTACCCGACACATCTGCGTCGAAGGCTGGAGCGCGATCGGGCGGTGGGGCGGCGTGCGGTTCAGCGACTTCCTGAGACGGATCGGTGCCGACACGGATGCCAAATATGTCGGCTTCAAATGCGCGGACGACTACTACACCAGCATCGACATGGCCACCGCATTGCATTCGCAAACCTTGTTGACGCTGACCTATGACGGCGCGGTGCTGCCTCGCCAGTACGGCTTCCCGATGAAGCTGCGCATGCCTACCAAGCTGGGCTACAAGAATCCCAAACATATTCAGGCGCTTTTCGTCACCAACACCTATCCGGGTGGCTACTGGGAAGACCAGGGCTACAACTGGTTCGGTGGCAGCTGATGGCGCCTGGCCACTTCACTGCGCAGCGCCCGCTGCGCTCATTCGCAACCTGTGCTTCAAGGAGTTCCATCATGAAAAAGTTAGCGACTACCGTACTGTCCATGTGCCTGGCGTTTGGTGCCGCCAGCGTGTTCTCCGCCGATGCAACAACCACTAACGGCATGAGCAACGACAGCATGAGCAAGGATTCAATGTCCAAAGACGCCATGCAGAAAGACACGATGAAAAAGGACGCCATGTCCAAGGATTCCATGAGTAAGGACGCGATGAAGAAAGACACCATGTCCAAGGACGCCATGAGCAAGGATGGAATGAAGAAGGACGCGATGTCCAAGGACACCATGAAAAAAGACGCACCGTCGTACTGATCAAAATCCCCTCCTGCAAGGCCACACCCTGGTTGCAGGCGCCTATACAGCGCTGTATAGGCGCCTGATTCATCGCCCGGTTGTATCAAAAATGAATTTCCGCGAAGTCCGCTGCTCATACCTGATAGGTAGCGGATTTGAGCCCGCGAAATCATTTTGACAATCAGGGAGTGACACAGTCATGAGACCAATATCGACGGCGGGCGAACATCTCACTGGCGGGTTGATTCTTGTGGTTGAGGACGACCCGTTGATCCTGGAGTTTCTCTGCGAAATTCTTCAGGAGGAAGGGTTTGTGGTTGAACCGCATGTCAGTGCAGACGCCGCATCGGAATATCTGGAATTGCATGCACAACAGGTGGGCTTGTTGCTCACGGACATCAGCATGCCAGGCAAACTCAACGGCGCGGACCTGGCCAATCTGTTTGGCGACCGCTGGCCCGAAAAACCGATCATGATCATGTCCGGTTTTGAAACGCCGGAAAGCTCCGGGGTCAGGCATTCGGTGGCATTCATCAAGAAACCGTGGGCGCTCGGGCAGTTGCTGGACTGTGTGGAAGGTGCCTTGAAGTCAAAAAGTACCCTGTAGAACTAAACCACTACAGCCTGTGACGATGCGCGTTGTGGCGGGCCTATACTTCAAGAGTCGGCACACTCGGTGCGACCTGCAATCGTGTTTGATGTCTGGGGTGCGCGTCGAGTGATCGTTCACGCAGGCCGCGGCCTGCCTTTCGTCGTAGGGAGGAGAAGATCATGGCGCGTAAATACATCGACTGCCGCGAGTTTCCAAGTGATGCCAAATGCTCGGTCGCACTGTCCGCAGACTCTGAAAACGAACTGCTCGAGGCCGCCGCACAGCATGCGGTCAGTGTTCACAAGCACACCGACTCACCGGAACTGCGTGCTCAACTGAAAACGATGTTTCACGACGGCACCCCGCCTGTTGAAGCACCGCGTTCCGCTTAGCAAGGACATCCTCTGCAGGAGTTGCCGAAGGCTCGAGCCGCGTTCGGCAGCTCCTCGCAAATGCTACATTGTTCGGCGAACCCGCCTGGCACTTGCGAGAGGAAGCTCCCCCTTGTCTGCTCAAGAATCTGTCTTCAACACCCCGTATCGCGCTTTTCTGTTTGATATGGACGGCACCGTCCTCAACTCCATCGCCGCTGCCGAACGGATCTGGGCGGCCTGGGCCTTGCGCCACGGCGTCGATGTCATCTCATTCCTGCCCACCATCCATGGCGTTCGCGCCATCGACACCATCAATCGTCTGGCCTTGCCCGGGGTGGATGCCGAAGTTGAAGCGGCGTTCATCACCGAGGCGGAAATCGAGGATGTCGAGGGGATCATCGAAGTGCCTGGCGCGGCGAGTTTCCTCAAGTCGCTGCCCGCCAACCAATGGGCGATCGTCACCTCGGCGCCGAAAGCATTGGCGTTGCGGCGGATGGTGGCGGCGGGTATTCCAGAGCCTTCGGTGATGGTCACTGCCGAAGACGTCAGTGCCGGAAAGCCCGATCCCGCGGGCTATCGACTGGCGGCCAAGCGCTTGGGCGTTGAACCGGCCGATTGCCTGATTTTTGAAGATGCCACCGTAGGCATCCTCGCCGCCGAGACGGCGGGCGCAGGCCTGATCGTGGTGACTGCGACCCACGACCATCCGCTCCAGACCGCGCATGGCACATTAGCCAGCTACAACTCGGTCGAGGCCCGCACAGACGCTGACGGTCTCATCCGACTAACGAAGATCTAATGTGGGAGCGAGCCTGCTCGCGATGGCGTCAGCACATTCAGCATTGATGTGACTGAAAGATCGCTATCGCGAGCAGGCTCGCTCCCACATTAGGGTTGTGTTGTTTCAGTAAACCCCGGGAATCAACCGCCAACTGCGGGCGCAGTAAGCCTCGTATTCGCTGCCGAACTGCGTCCTTAACAGCGCTTCTTCGGCGTGAATGCGGGCGATTAGCGGGATTAGCGTCAGCGCGGCCAGCAACAGGCCAACGCCGGAGCGAAAAGCCAGTGCCCAGCCCACGGCAGTGATCATCAGCCCCAGATAACTGGGGTTGCGCAAGGTGCGATAAATCCCGTCGGTGACCAGCGTGTGCCCCGGCTGAATCGCCACCAGCCCACTGAAACGCTTGCCCAGCACAAATACCGGCCACAGGCGCAACGTGCCGCCGATGATGAACAGCAACGCCCCAAGCCAGCGCACACTTTCGCCGCCAAAGGTCCAGAAATCGATCCGGTCGGTGTAGGCCGGCAGGTACCCGCTCAATAAACCAATCACCCCGAACGCCGGCAGCACCCAACGATTGGCCCGGTCTTCACGTTCGCCGGAACTCAGGTTGACCTCGGTGAACAAGGACGCGATGGCCATTACCAACGTGGCAAGCACGATGACCACCAGCGGTGCATGAGAGAAAAACGCCGAGAACCCGCCAAGCCCCCACACCGCGAGCCCAAGGTAGGCGAGGGTGGAAACAATGGCGAAAAACGCCAGTTTGGCCGAGATTTTCATAAGCACCTCATGCTGATTCTGTTCAGTTTAGAGGCCCGGGGCCCCTCACGCGTTCAACCCGGCCCTGGCATTACGCCGAATCACCTGCGGTGGCTGTCCGAACGCCCGAAGGAAGGCTTCGCGCATGCGGCGACAGTCGCTGAAACCCGACTCTTCGGCGATCTGATCGAGGGTCAGTCGCCCGCGTTCCAGCATCTGCCGCGCTGTTTCCAGACGCAGGTTCTCGATGGCTTTGGCCGGTGACTGACCCGTTTCCGCCCGAAAGGCCCGGCTGAATTGCCGAGGACTGAGGCGTGCGACGTCCGCCAGTTGCTCCACCGACAACGTCTCGGTGAGGTGTTCTCGCGCATAGCCGAGGACGGTTTGAATACGGTCGGATTTCGCTTCCAGTTCCAGCAGTGCCGAGTGCTGCGACTGGCCGCCCGCGCGGCGGTGGTACATCACCAGTTTCTGCGCCACGGAACGGGCCAGTGCGGCGCCGTGATCCTTTTCCACCATGGCCAGCGCCAGGTCGATGCCGGCGGTCATCCCGGCAGAAGTCCAGATCGAACCGTCGACGACGTAGATGCGGTCTTCTTCGACTTTGATCGACGGAAATCGCGCTTGCAGCTCCCGAGCATAAGCCCAATGGGTGGTGGCGCGCCGTCCGTCGAGCAATCCTGCCTGGGCCAGGACGAACGCCCCGGAGCAGATCGACGCCGTGCGCCGTGCGGTTTTAACGCTGTCGCGCAGGTAAGTCAGCACGCCCTCGGGTGCCTGCTCGAGGATGGCATCGCCACCCACCACGATCACCGTGTCGAACACCCGCTCACCAAAGGCCTCGGTGCCGACGCTCAGCCCACCGGAAGCGCGCAATGTGCGGCCGTCTTCGGACAATACGCTGACGTCATAAAGCGCTTCGCCAGCGCTGAAGTTGGCGTACTCGAACACCGGCATGGCCGCCAGCGCCATGGACTGGAACCCTTCAAACACTACAAATGCCACGGAAGTCATCGAGATGTCCTCAAAAGGTCATGTCCGAAAAACGTACTTTAAACGTCATTTGAGACGAGCGTTAGACCCTTTATAACGGTTCACACCCGGCGACCTTATCGCCTCACTGTGAAGGAAATCGACATGGCTCTCTCATCCAAAGGTACTGCTCTGATCACTGGCGCTTCTTCGGGCATCGGCGCGGTGTATGCCGACCGTCTCGCCCGGCAAGGTTACGACCTGATTCTGGTCGCCCGCAGCCAGGCGAAACTGAACGCCCTGGCCAACCACCTGAGTAACGAAACCGGTCGCGCCGTGGAAGTGGTCGCCGCCGATTTGAAAGACAAGGCCGACGTGCGGCGGGTCGAAGAAATTCTACGCTCTGACGCCAGTATCACCCTGTTGGTCAACAACGCCGGGGTCGGCGCTGTCATGCCGCTGCTCGGCAGCCCGGTGGATGACATGGAAGACATGATCACCCTCAACGTGACCGCTTTGATGCGCCTGGCTTACGCAGTGGCGCCAGGCTTCGTCGCTCGCGGCACCGGGACGGTGATCAATATCTCCTCGATCGTGGCCATCGCCCCGGAAATTCTCAACGGCGTGTATGGCGGGACCAAGGCGTTTGTCCTCGGCCTGAGCCAATCGATGCACCATGAGTTGGCCGACAAAGGCATTCGCATCCAGGCCGTCTTGCCCGGTGCCACCGCCACCGACTTCTGGAGCGAGGCCGGCAACCCGGTGGAAAACCTGCCGCAAGAGATCGTGATGTCTGCCCAGGACATGGTCGATGCCGCGTTGACTGGCTTGGCGCAAGGCGAAGTGGTGACCATTCCGGGCCTGCACCAAGGCGACCAGTGGGACGCCTACGAAGCCCAGCGCCAGACGCTTTCAGGCCTGTTCGGCAACTCCACGGCCGCACCGCGTTATCGCTGAATCGGTAGCCTCCGGGCAGGGTGAACTAAGCTTGGATAAGGACCGTTCACCCTTGAGGAGCACCCCCATGCTTCACATCAGAACGCCGCTGATTCTGCACCCGGGCCTGTCGACGCCGGCCCGGCGGATCTGGCTCAAGCTGGAAAACCTGCAACCCAGCGGTTCGTTCAAATTGCGCGGCATGGGTCTTTTGTGCAGTCAGGCAAAGGCGCAGGGCAAACGCAAAGTCGTCTGTCCTTCCGGCGGTAATGCCGGGTTCGCCACCGCCGTGGCTGCCGCCAGCCTGGGGTTGAAAGCCTGCATTGTGGTGCCTCACACCACACCGGAAACCACCCGCGCGAGGATCAGGAAAACCGGTGCCGAGGTGATCGTCCATGGCAAGGTCTGGGACGAAGCCAATCTACGGGCCAAAGAACTTGCGCAGGGCGCGGACACCGAATACGTGCCTGCCTTCGATCACCCGGTGCTGTGGGAAGGGCACAGCACGATGGTCGATGAAATCCTCGAAGATTGTCCTCAGGTCGATGCCGTGGTGACGTCGGTAGGGGGTGGTGGTCTGCTGGCGGGCATTCTTACCGGGTTGATTCGCCATGACCGCATGGACTGCCGGATCATTGCTTGCGAAACCCAGGGGGCGGCATCTTTTGCCGCCGCGATCGCTGCCGGGCATCCGGTCAGACTGCCGCGGATCGACACCGTTGCCACTTCGCTTGGCGCTGCTCAGGTAGCTGCTTGGCCGGTGCAGCACATCCTCGACTTTCCGCATGAATGTGTCGTGCTCAGCGATGACGAGGCGATCATGGGTGTGGTGCGTTATGCCAACGACCTGCGTCAGTTGGTTGAACCGGCGTGCGGCGTTTCGTTGGCGATTGGCTACCTGGACCATCCGGCGATTGCCGAGGCCCATGATGTGGTGATTGTGGTGTGCGGCGGCGTGAGCATCAGCGCGCAACTGGTGGCGGGTTGGGCGCGACTATCCACGAGTGTTGAAGCAAGGTAGGGCTGCAAACGCTATCCGGGTGTCGCGAGCCCCACCGCTACTTTTTCAGCCTTTATTGACCTGCAGCTACGCCTTCCTGAACGAGGATTGCTCTGGCCAGGTCTTCGTCGCTGGCGTTGAGGCCGGGATGTTCCTGACGAATCTGCTTTAAGTACGACTCCAGATAAACACCACGAATCGCGCCGCCACTGGCGACGAAGCTGGAGGCGTCATCTCGGGCCGGAATCACCCGTTTGTCATCCTTGAAGGTCGAGTACAGCGATGCGGAAACCCCGGCTGACGTGGCGACATCGCCCGCATCCACTTTGGCCATAGCGGAGCCGAAGGGTAAACACAGCAAAAGGGAAGAGATGATAATCAGACGGCGCATAACGGTGTCCTCGGAAAGCATGAAGCAAAAAAGGAAGTACCTCATAGTCTTGGATGCGCGGCGGTCGTCAGGAGTTCCCAATCGATGCGTGATCAGTCCAATGCCTGCCTCTGAAAAAAACTCAGTCCCTCGCTGCACACACGATGATCTCCACCAATAACGCCGGATCAGCCAGCTTGGCTTCGCCGCAAGCGCGGGCCGGAGCGAGCAGGGAAGGGCGGAAGCCGAGCCATTTGCGCGCGACCGGGTCTGTCAGGCCCATGACGCGGCGCACGTGATGTTCCAGATACTCGAAACGCTTTGGATTGGCCGGGTCGTTGAACGAACCGAGCTCCACCGGGCAGCAGGGGCGGTTGAGCAAGGTGTCTTGCAAGTCAAATTCAATGTGATAACCGCGCTCGCTCCCACAGGGAATTAAGTTGATCACACATCCGACGTTCACCAGAGGACCAATGTTGGAGTGAGCCTGCTCGCGATAGCGGTATGTCAGTCACCTTGATGTCGAATGTGCCGACGCTTTCGCGAGCAAGCCCGCTCCCACAGGGAATTAAATTGATCACAAGTTCTGCAGCCACCCTAGATTCAATGTGGGAGTGAGCCTGCTCGCGATAGCGGTGGGGCAGTCAACTTGATGTTGAGTGTGCCGACGCCATCGCGAGCAGGCTCACTCCCACAGGGAATTGAGTTGATCACACATTCTGCAGCCATCCGAGATTCAATGTGGGAGTGAGCCTGCTCGCGATAGCGGTGGGTCAGTCACCTTGATATTGCGTGTGCCGACGCCATCGCGAGCAGGCTCACTCCCACAGGGAATTGAGTTGATCACACATTCTGCAGCCATCCGAGATTCAATGTGGGAGTGAGCCTGCTCGCGATAGCGGTGGGTCAGTCACCTTGATATTGCGTGTGCCGACGCTATCGCGAGCAGGCTCACTCCCACAGGGAATTAAATTGATCACAAATCCTGCGGCCACCCGAGATTCAATGTGGGAGTGAGCCTGCTCGCGATAGCGGTGGGTCAGTCACCTTGATGTTGAATGTGCCGACGCTTTCGCGAGCAAGCCCGCTCCCACAGGGAATTAAATTGATCACAAGTTCTGCAGCCATCCGAGATTCAATGTGGGAGTGAGCCTGCTCGCGATAGCGGTGGGTCAGTCACCTTGATGTTGAGTGTGCCGACGCCATCGCGAGCAGGCTCACTCCCACAGGGAATTGGGTTGATCACACATTCTGCGGCCACCGGAGGTCCAAATGTGGGAGTGGGCTTGCTCGCGAAGGCGGTGGGTCGGTCACGTTGATGTTGAATGTGCCGACGCCATCGTCGGATCGCCGCCCGGAGCAAGCTTTGTTCCTACAGCAGCGGGATGCTGTAGCTCACGATCAAGCGATTCTGATCCTGGTCACGGGATGCCTCGCTGTTGGACTTGCCGTTACGCCATCCGAACCCGACACCTTTAAGCGAACCGGACTGAATCACGTAGTCCAGCGCAATGTCCCGCTCCCATTCCTTCTGGGTGTCGCCAGAGGTCGTCTTGATGTCGTCACCACTGAGGTACATGACCGACGCTTTCAGTCCGGGCACCCCCATGGCGGCAAAGTCATAGGCGTATTGACCGAAGGCTGTGCGTTCCCCCGCGCGGGTGAAGGTTTGAATCAGACGGTCGGTGTACAGGTAAACGCTGGAGCCGCCGGCCCCCTTGTTGGCCAGGCCGCCCTGATTGAGTTGCGTGAAGTTGCTGCCGCTGGAAACGCTTTGATAGCCCGCTGTGAGGCCATGGCCACCCACCGTGTAAATCAGCGCGGCGCTCCAGGTTCGATTGTCGATCTCGCCATCATTGCCTTGGGTGTAGCCGCTGATTTTGTAGCCTGAAGTGCCCGAGCTGTTTTCACCGGATGAATCGGTCTTGAAGTAGCGCAAATCGGTTTTCAGCGATTGACCTTCCGCGATCGCCAGTGTGTGGATCAGGCCGAAAAACTGCTGGGTGTAGTAGTTGTCGAGGTTGGCGTAGTAATACTGGGCGGTCAGGTCCTTGGTGATTTTCCAGTCACCGCCGGCGAAGTCGAACGCGTTGCTTTCGCGGGTGCCGCCCGTGGCGGCCAACCCCGTTTGATCGCTTGAGCCCCGTCCTGTTGCGTGTTCGATTCGGCCTCCCGTGAGGGTCAAGTCCTTGAACTCGCCCGAGGTGATCTGGCCACCTTCGAAGGTCTGCGGCAGCAGACGGCCGTCGTTGGAGACGAGGATTGGAAGTTTGGGCATCAGCGTGCCCAGGCGCAGTTCGGTTTTCGAGACTTTGACCTTGCCAGTCAACCCCAATCGGCTCCATTCATCGACAGCGCGGTTATCACTCTCTGAAGGAATCATCGAGCTGCCGACGTGCCGTCCTTTGCCACTGTCCAGCGTAATCCCCATCAGGCCCAGTGCATCGACACCAAAACCAACCGTGCCATCGGTGTAGCCCGACTTGTAGTCCAGCATGAAACCCTGCGCCCACTCTTCGGTTTTCGAAGGCGCGACGGTGCCGTCACGGTTGTCGTTATTGAAGTAGAAATTTCTCATCCCAAGAGTGGCTTTGCTGTCACTCAGGAAGTCGGCGTGCGCCTGGGTGCTGAGTGCAATGGCACTCAATGCAAACGTCACCGCCGTTTTCTTCTTGCTCATCTGAATCGCCCCTTTATTTTTGTAGTTTGAATTTGGGAGGGTGGCTCCCGCAGTAGCGGGTGCCGGCAACGTTCGATGCCTGCGGGAGCGTTATTCGCCTGGCTTAAATACCCAACACGTTGGCGCCGATGCACGGGTCAATCCCGCGTTCCAGACGACGCTGGTGCACGATCACAGTGATTTCCATCGAACCGGTGGTGACTTCGAAGTCGAGGATGTGGCCGCCGTACGCTTGAAACGTGGCGTCACCGGCGACGCCGTGCATATGGATCGAAGGCTGATCGTTTTTCCACGCCACCGAGCCGGTGACGCTGGCCATCTCGACACTGTTCAAGGTCTTGGCGTCGAAGTCCTTTTTGTCCTTGTTCCAGAAACCGAACTTCACGTTGCCGAAGCCGATGCCGCTGATGGACGCGCTGGGGATCTTCTCGGCGATGGCCAGTTTGGTCAGTTCCTTGAACGCGTTGTCGCCCATGCGCAGCACCATGAGGTAACCGGTGGGGGTTTTGGTGTAGCGCGGTGTGGCTTCAGTGACACATTGCATAGGGGCTGTCGTCGCGGCGGGAGTGGTTTCGGCAACGGCCAGTTGAGCGCCTGCGGTGTTGATCATCACGGCGGCGGTCACGGCCAGCATCAATTTGCAAAAGCGGTGTTTCGGGTGAAGTTGAACGTGCATGAGACTTCCTCTGTTTTTGTTGTTGTGGGTTACAGCGTTTTTGGAGGCGAGCGTGTCCGGCGCCTATTTTTCGATAGGCGACGGAGGTGTAATTAACGGTGGGTGTTAGTTCGGTGACTTACAGCGCATCACGGCTGCTGACACCGTCAACCAGTCGGGCAATGCCCAGCGGGTTGGCGTTCTTCAGGGTGTCCGGCAGCAAGCTGTCGGGGCAGTTTTGATAACAAACGGGACGCAGGAAACGATCGATCGCCAACGTTCCGACTGATGTACCGCGAGCATCCGAAGTGGCCGGGTACGGTCCGCCATGAACCATGGCATCGCAGACTTCCACGCCGGTTGGATAACCGTTGAACAGCACGCGCCCGACTTTCTGTTCCAGCAGGGCCAGCACTTCGTTCAAGGTGCTGAGATCCGAATCTTCGACGATCAGCGTGGCGGTCAACTGGCCGCGCAAACCGTGCAGTGCCTGAAGCAATTCGGCGTGATCGGCGACCTCCACCACAATGGTGGTCGGGCCGAAGACCTCTTCCTGAAGTAACTCATCACCATCAATCAGCAGGCTGACATCGGCCTTGAACACTTGCGGCTGCGCCTGATTGCCCTGTTGTGCGGCGCCGGCCAGGTGCGTCATGCCGGGGTGTGCGTGAAGATTGTCCAAGCCGTGGCAATAGCTTTTCAGCGCGCCGACATTGAGCATCGTTTGCGCGGATTGCTCGCCCATCAACCCGGAAAAACGTTCCAGAAAAGCAGTGAACTCCGGCGAACGAATGCCCAGTACCAAACCGGGATTGGTGCAGAACTGACCCGCTCCCAGGACCACGGAAGCGCTCAGCTCGGCAGCGATCTTGTCACCGCGCGCCTTGAGTGCTTCTGGCATCAGTAACACAGGATTGATGCTGCTCATCTCGGCGAACACCGGAATCGGTTGAGGACGCGCCGCCGCCATGTCACACAAGGCCCGACCGCCACGCAATGACCCGGTGAACCCCACCGCCTGGATAGACGGATGCTTGACCAATGCTTCACCGACGCTGCCGTAGAGCATGTTGAACACGCCATCAGGCATTCCGGTTTTCCGGGCCGCGCGAGTGATCGCATCGGCGACGTAATCGGCGGTTGCCATGTGACCGCTGTGGGCCTTGAACACCACCGGGCAGCCCGCGGCGAGGGCGGAAGCGGTGTCGCCGCCAGCGGTCGAGAAGGCCAGTGGGAAGTTGCTGGCACCGAACACGGCGACCGGACCGAGCCCGGTGCGGTACTGGCGCAGGTCAGGGCGGGGCAACGGTTGACGGTCGGGTAGCGCACGATCGATGCGGGCGCCGTAGAAATCGCCACGCCGCAGCATCGTGGCGAACAGGCGCATCTGGCCGCTGGTGCGTGCCCGCTCACCTTGAATACGGCCGGCGGGCAGGGCAGTTTCCCGGCACACCAGGGAAATGAACGAGTCGTCCAGCGCCTCAAGCTCAGTGGCAATCGCCTCCAAAAACTGAGCGCGTCGGGCAGATGAAAGGTTACGGAATATCGGATAAGCCGTGGCCGCCGCTTCTGCGGCCGCATTCACTTCATCCGTGGTCGCCTGATGGAAGCGATACGGCAGTGCTTCGCCGGTACTGGCGTCGTGGCTTTGCAAGGTGCTCGAGCCTTTTGCCGAACGAGCGCCAGCGATGTAGTTGTGGCCTGAAACTTCAAACATGGGAACTCCTGAAGGGCTGTTCAAATGAGGGTCAAGTGAGCCGGTAAATGCGTCGGGCGTTGTCATGAAACAGGGAGAGCCGATCCGTCAGGGAGCGGTCGCTGACAATCGTTTTGAAGCCGTCGAAGATCTCGCTCATGCCGTTCACGACGCCGTCGACCGGGTAATTGCTGGCAAACGCACAGCGGCTGACATCGACAATCGAAATCGCGTCGTTCACCACCACGCGGTTCGACTCGACGGGCCACGCCTCGCCGGGGATGCAAATGCCGGAAATCTTCAGGGCCACGTTCGGCTCCCGTGCCAGCAACGCGAGGTTTTCACGCCAGCCCGCCAACCCTTCTTGCGAACGATCAGATGGCAGCGCCGTGTGATTGACCACGATGGTCACGTCGGGAAAGTCCCTGGCCAGCTCGGCCGCTTCCGCCAGATGCCACCAGGGCGCCTGCAACTCGAAATGCAGACCGTTTTCAGCCAGTTGTGCGTAGCCCTCACGCCAACGAGGGTCGCGCATGGAGCCGGGCGCCACGAAATCTTCGCGCCAGGCTTCAAGGCTGGTGACCGCAGGTTTGTGGCGCACGCCGCGCACCAGCGGATGATCGCCGTACAGGCGCAAGAGGTCCGATGCGTCTTCACGATCAAGCCAAACCTGCGCCACCATCGCCGCCAGGGTCGGTTCATTTTGTGCCAGTGACTCGACAAACCTCACCTCATCGGCGGGCGTTGCAGGGTCCCATTCACCCTCGATGACGACGGTCTGCACGATGCGATGCTTGCCCGTCAGCCGGCGATAGTCCTCAGGCAGAAAGTTGCGGCAGATCGACGAGTAATCTCCATAACGAAACGGTCGCAACGGACGGTCGTTCAGCCACGGGTAGTAATGCTGTTCGATGTCGAAATAATGTTGATGAGCGTCGACGATGGGCAAGTCCGCATCCTCGCCGCTGGCCAGAAAGCGTGTGCGCCAGTCGATCACGGAGGGGTTATCCATGCTGTTCCTCCAGACGATAAAAGCGTTGTGCATTGCCGGCGAACACCGCTTCCTGCACGGCACGCCCCCGTGGCGCGAGCATCGCGGCCACGCCATCGGCAATCGTGTCGTAGGACGCGCGCAACCCGGCGACCGGGAAATTGCTGGCGAACATGCAGCGCTCGGGACCGAAGATCTCCAATGCGGTCAGCACCACGATCCGGTTGTCGTCGTAGTTCCAGGGCGAGTCTTTCAGCCCGAACTCCGACAGCTTGATGTGCACATTGGGCTGCAAGGCCAGCGCTTCCAGGCCCTTGCGCCAGCGGGCCATGCCCTGCGGGCTGCGATCCCAGGCGAAACCGGTGTGATTGAGGGCGATCTGGATCTGCGGAAACATCGCCGCCACTTCGGCGGCCTCGACCAGGTGCCACGGCGGCACGCGCAGGTCCCACGACAGACCGTGCTCAGCCAGACGCGAAAAGCCTTCCAGCCATTTCGGGTCCTGCATGGTGCCCTTGGCGCCGGCAATCGACACGTCAGGCGATGCCGAAGTCACCGGTTTGGAGCGTATGCCTTTCACCAGTGGCCTGGCGGCCTGAGCCGCGAGAATGTCCGCGCTGTCCTCACGGTCGAACCAGGCGTGGGCAACGATGGCATTCGGGAAGCCGTAACGGGCATTCACCTGTTCCAGCCAGCGTGTCTCGGCGACTTGCTCATCGCGAGCACGTTCGGCCTCGACATGCACCGTTCCCACCAACCGTTGTCTTTCGGTCAGGGCGAGAAAGTTTTCCGGCAAGAAATCACGGCACAGGCTGTGATAGTCGCCGAGGAAAAAATCCTCGTGATAGTCGTCCTGCAGCCAGGGATAACGACCGTTGCCCAGGTCCCACAAGTGGTGGTGAGCATCGACAATCGGTAGCGCATCCTCGGCCGCAAGGTTCGGCAAGCCGTTGCGTTCGTGCAGCGTGATCATGACTTCGTCCCTTGCTCAGCGCGACGCGGCGAATTGGGAAGGGCTGAGCACGCCGTCTTCGACGTCTCCTGCGGCGGCCGCCTCGGCCTTGGCCTGAACGCGGCTGCGCAGTTTGGCCACGTTCACCACCACCCGGGTATGCGCCGCCGTGGCCACCAGCTCGACGTCATCGCGTACTTCGACGTTGAAGGTGACGCTGCGACCCTCGATCCGGGTGACCGTGGCGACGATGCTGACCGACATGCCGAGCAACGTGGCGCCGACGTGGCGGATGTCGACGGCCGCACCGACGGTGTTTTCGCCCTCATCGAGGAAGGTGAGCAGGTAATCAAGGCAGGTCTGTTCGATGTCATCCACCAACCGGGGCGTGGCGTAGATGCGCAAGTCCTCGCCCAGAAACGAGATGGTGCGTTGCTTGTCGATGACCAGTCGGCGTTCGGTGGCGGTGCCGGCTTCGAGTGTGGAGAAATTCATGAGAAACCTCGTATTGGAGTGCTGACAGTCAAAAAGTGATTCAGGCGTTGGGCAGGAAACCGATGGAAATCCAGGGCACGGCGATCAGCACGCCCAGGGCGACAACGAGTGCGCCGAGATACGGCCAGACCCGACGCATGGCGCCGCTGGGGTCGACCTTGGCGATGGCGCAGGCGGCGTAGAAACCCACGCCAAACGGTGGCGCGAACAAACCCAGGCCCATGGCGAAGATCGCGACCATGGCGTAATGCACGTCGTTGATGCCCATGGCCTTGGCAATCGGAAACAGCAGCGGTCCGAACAGCACGATGGCCGGGATGCCTTCCAGAAAACTGCCCAGGAGGATGAACGCCACGGCGGAGATGATCAGGAAGCCCATCGCGCCACCCGGCACCGTCGACATCACCTGCGCCAACTGGTGGGAGAAGCCTGACTGGGTCAATGCCCAGGCCATGGCGGTGGCGCTGCCGATGATGATCAGGATCGCGCCGGACAGCGAGGCGGTGCTGACCAGGATCGGATACAGCCGGCGCCAGTCAAAGCAGCGGTAGCACAGCAAGCCGACGACAAAGGTGTAGGCCACGCCGATGGCGGCGACTTCGGTGGCGGTCGCGACCCCTTCAACCACCGCGGTGCGGATCACGAAGGGCAGGGCCAGTGCCGGTAATGCCACCAGCAGCGAGTGGCCGATTTCCTTGCCTGACGCGCGTTTACCGGTGGAGGCCTCGCCTTTGCGGTTTTTCCACCAGATCACCGCCGCCATGGCGATGGCACCCACCACCGCCGGCATGAAACCACCGGTGAACAGGGCGGAAATCGACACACCGGTCACCGAGCCGATGGTGATCAGTACCAGGCTCGGCGGAATGGTTTCCGACATCGCCCCGGAGGCATTGAGCATCGCCACCAGTTCGTTTTCATCCTCACCGCGTTTCTTCATTTCCGGAAACAGCGCCGGTGCAATGGCCGCCATGTCGGCAGCCTTGGAACCGGAAATGCCGGAGATCAGGTAGATGGCCCCGATCAACACATATGACAGGCCGCCACGGACATGGCCGATCAACGAGCAGAGGAAGCGGATCATCGCGCGGGCCATACCCATGGCCTCGATCAGTGCCCCCAAAAACACAAACAACGGAATGGCCAGCAAGATCAGGCTCGCCATGCCTTCGTCCATCCGGCCCACCACCAGGGTCAAGGGCGTACCGGTCATGGTCGACAGATAAGCCACCGTGGCCAGGCCGAACGCCACCATGATCGGCACGCCGATCACGATCATCGCCATCACGCCGATCATGAAGAAAATGATCAGGTTCCAGTTACCCATCAGCAACATCCAGCCTTCAGCCACCCACAACAACGCGGCCAGGGAAGCCAGCATCGCCACCGACACGGAGAAGTCGATCAACCGGGCGCTGGTCAGCAGACGCGCGACACAGGTCATCAGCATCAGGCTCAGACCGACCGCGATGGCAGACACGCGAAAGGCGTTGGGGATTTCAAGGGCGGCGGTGGTGATGATCCACTCGTCGCTGACGTATTCCCAGGCCGGGGTGAACAGCAACCCAATGAACGCGATGACAATCACCGCACCCAAGGTGTCGACAAAGGCGCGTTTTTCCAGCGGCAGCCGCCCGATGAACGAGGTCAGCCGCATGTGCTCGCCTCGACGCATCGCCACCACTGAACCGAGCATCGCCAGCCAGAGAAACAGCAGCGAGGCCAGTTCGTCGCCCCAGACGATGGGTTGGTTGAGCACGTAGCGCGAGAACACGTTGCAAAACAGCAGCGTGACTTCGACCACCACCAGCAACGCCGCGCTGCCCTCGGTCAGCCAGCGCAGCCCGGTGTCCAAGGCGCGACCGAGACGAAACGTGGTGGGGCGCGTGCTGAGTCCTTCAGCGGGAGAAACATCCGTCATTGGTATTTCGTTTTTCATGACCTTGTCTCCGGCTTAGGACAGTTGACCCGCGTACTGCTCCAATAAGCTCCAGGCTTCATTGCCGTACTTTTCTTTCCATTGGGTGTAGAAGCCTTTGGACTGCAACTCAGTGCGGAACAATGAACGGTCGACTTTGTTGAAGGTGATGCCATGGGCGGTCAGGGACGGCTCCAGGCTGGAGTTGAGATCGATCACCTGTTGACGCTGAACCAGCGCGGCGGCGTTGATTTGCCGGGAAACGATTTCCTGCACATCCGCCGGCAGTTTGGGGAAGGTCTTGCCCGAGGCGACGATCCAGAAACCGCCCCAGATGTGGTCGGTCATGGAGCAGTATTTCTGCACTTCATAGAAGCGCGCGGCTTCGACCACCACCAGTGGGTTTTCCTGGCCGTCGACCACTTTGGTCTGCAATGCCGAGTAGGTTTCGTTGATGCTGATGCCGGTAGGGGAGGCGCCCAGGGCGCTGAACATGGAGGTCCACAACGGGCTGACCAGCACCCGCAGTTTGAAACCGGCCAGGTCTTGCGGCGTGTAGATCGGCCGCGTCGAACTGGTGATCTGGCGGAAGCCGTTGTTCCAGACTTTCTCCATCGGGATCAGGCCGACCTTCTCGGTCTTGGCGCGTACGTATTCGCCCAGCTTGCCGTCCAGCGCGGCCCAGACACTGTCGTAGTCCTTGAACGCGAACGGCATGCTTTCGATCGACATGGCCGGCACCAGTGTGGAGAGAATCGCGCCTGGCAATGGAATGAAGTCGATGGCTCCGGCGCGCACCTGGGAGAGCATGTCGGTATCGCCGCCCATGGCGCCGTTGGCGTACACCTGCAAGTCCACGGCGCCGTTGGTTTCGGCCTTGATGGCCAGTGAAGCCGCCTTCATCTGGATGTTCAGGGGATGGGTGTCGGGCAGGCTGCTGGTGTAGCGCAACACGATGGGTTTGGTCGCGGCGAAGATGCTGGAGGGCAGCAGGTTGGCGGCGAATGCGCCACCGACGGTGACGCCGGCAGATACCAGGAATGATCGACGGCTGACAGCTTCGGTCAAGATACGGCTCATGATGTTCACCTTATTGTTTTTGTAGTTGTTCTAAAAAACAGCGGACCGTTAAAGCGAACGCTGCTCCTTGTGGGAGTGAGCCTGCTCGCGATGGCGGCGTATCAGTCGATACTTATGTCGCCTGACACGGCCTCATCGCGAGCAGGCTCGCTCCCACAGTTTTTGTGCGTTATGCCAGTGCCACCACGGCCTGGGTTCGAATCAGTTCGTCGATTTCATCTTCCGCGTAGCCGCTTTCTTTCAGCACTTCGCGGGTGTGTTCACCGAGCAGCGGGGCATGCCGGCTGGCCGGCGGTGCGGCGTTGTCCATGTCGGAGAAGTGAATCGGCAGGCCCATGCCGCGTACCCGGCCTTCGGTCGGGTGTTGAGTCTCGACGATCATGCCGCGTGCTTCGGTTTGCGGATGAGCCAGTGCCGCGGCAATATCGAGTACCGGCCCGGCAGGCAGGCCGAGGCTGTCGAACAGCACCATCCATTCATCCGTGGTGCGCGCGACCAGGACTTCGTTGAGGATTTCCACCAGGGCCAGGCGGTGCTCCATGCGCAACGCGTTGCTGGCGAATCGTGGGTCGGCTTTGAGTTGTGGCACGGCGAGCGCCTCGACCAGCCGTTCGTAGTTGGCCTGGTTGGCGGCGCCAATGTTGATCCAGCCGTCTGCGGTGCGGAACACCTGATACGGCGCGCTGGTGGAGTTGGCCGAACCCATCTTCGGCAGGATGGTGCCATCGGCGAAATACGCCGCCGCCGGCCAGTACATCTGTTGCAGACCGGCTTCGAACAACGAGGTGTCGACCATTTGCCCGAGACCGGTTTTCTGTTTGGCGGCGTACGCTGCGCAGATGCCGAGCGCCGCGAGAATGCCGGAGTTGATGTCAGCCACTGGCGAACCGGCCTTGACCGGCTCACGCCCGGCTTCACCGGTCATGCTCATCATGCCGCTCATGCCCTGCGCAATCAGGTCGAAACCGCCTTTCTCGCCGAACGGCCCGCTGCGGCCGTAGCCAGAGATCGCGCAGTAGATCAGCCCTGGATTGAGGGTTTTCAGCGTTTCATAGCCCAGGCCGAATTTCTCCATGGTGCCGGCACGGAAGTTTTCCGTGACCACATCGGCGTTCATCAACAGGCGGCGCAACACGTCGCGCCCGCCCTCGGTTTTCAGGTTCAGGCCAATGCCGCGCTTGTTGCGGTTCACCACCATGAACGAAGCCGATTCACCGCTGGCCATGATCGGCGAGAAACGGCGCGAATCATCACCGCCCGGGACTTTCTCGACCTTCACCACGTCGGCGCCCATGTCGGCCAGCATCATTCCGCACACCGGGCCGGACATGATGTGAGCCAGTTCTACCACGCGCATTCCTGTCAGCGGTCCCATGTTATTTCCCCTTGAATTGTGGTTTGGCTTTCTCGATGAAAGCGTTCAGACCGATCTGAAAATCTTCGGTGTCGTAGCAGAAGTAACTCGCGTCAATCTGCTCGACGGTAGGTGCAACGCCGGTCTCGAGCTGGCGTGCGGCCTGGCGATGCCAGCGGGCGACGAGGGGCGCTCCATTGGCGATGCGTTTGGCGGTGGCAAGGGTTTCGGACTCGACCTCGGCATCGGGTACGACGCGGGTCACAAGGTTTTTTACGTAGGCGTCATGGGCGTCGAGAATGCGGCCTTCAAGAAGAATCTCCAGGGTGGTCGAGCGTCCGGCCAGCGCCACCAGGCCGGCCATTTCGTCATAGGACATGACCAACCCCAGCTTGCCGACCGGCGCGCCGAAACGGCTGGAGGTGCCGCAGATACGCAGGTCGCAGAGTGCGGCGATTTCCAGGCCGCCGCCGACACACACGCCATGGATCATCGCGATCACCGGGTGCGGGCAGTCCACGACGGCACGCATGGCCGCCGAGGTGATCTCGGCATAGATCCGGGCCTGTGCTGCGTTGGCGCGTACGGTCGGAAACTCGCTGACATCGGCGCCGGCGGCGAAGGCTTGCTCGCCGGCACCGCGCAACACGACGCAGCGCACGCTGGCGTCGGCGGACAACTCGGTCATGACATCACCCAGGTCCTGCCACATGGACAAGGTCAGGGCGTTCATTTTCCCCGGGTGGCTGAGGGTGACGGTGGCAAGGCTGTCTTGCCGGTCGATAAGGACGGTGGGCTTCATGATTGTTCCGCTGCCGTCGAATCTCGTTCGACGCTGCGGCTGCCTCCTGATTTATTGTTGTTGGATAGCGGCGGTTTACAAAGACTGCGCAAGCATCGACAGGTAGTCCGCGGACGATGCTTCGCGGGGGTTGGTCTTGTGGCTGTGATCGTGCAAGGCGCCTTCGACGATGCCGGCGAACAGGCTTTCATCGACGCCGATTTCGCTCAGGCGGGTCGGCAGTCCCAGGCGGCGGGTCATGTCCTCGATGGCCGTACCGATATTGGCGCCGGCCTCAAGGCCCATGGCATGGCGCAGGCGTTCGAGCTTGCGTTCGTCGCGAACGGTCGGGGCGTTGGCGTTGAAGTCCACGACCGCTGGCAGAAAGATGGCGTTCAAGGTGCCGTGGTGCAGCTTCGGATTGATGCCGCCCAAGGCGTGGGACAGGCTGTGCACGCAGCCCAATCCCTTCTGAAACGCGAGTGCACCCTGCATCGACGCGCTCATCATGTTCATTCGCGCTTCGCGATCACCGGGTTCGGCGGTGGCGCGCTCGATGTGTTCCCAGGCACGCCACAGGCCGTCGAGGGCGATGCCATCTGCCGCGGGGTTGAAGGCCGGCGCCATGAACGTCTCGATGCAATGAGCGATCGCGTCCATGCCGGTGGCGGCGGTCAGCATCGGTGGCAGGCCCAGGGTCAGTTCCGGGTCGCAGATGGCCACGCGAGGCACCACATAAGGTGAGATTACGCCCACCTTGCGACCATCGTCGAGGATCAGGATGGCGCCTCGGCCGACTTCGCTGCCAGTGCCCGCCGTGGTGGGAATGGCGATCAGCGGCGCGGTGGCAGAGGTGATGCGATCCAGCCCGCCTTCGATCACCGCAAAGCTGTGCAGAGGACCGTCGTGCGTGGCGCAGACAGCGACGCCTTTGGCCAGATCGATGGAAGAACCACCGCCGACCGCGATGATGCCGTTGCACTCGCCGAGGTGGTATTGCGCCACGGCTTCACGTACCGCGTGTTCGTTGGGATTGGACGGAGTGGCGTCGAAAATCGAAGGAGGCAGGCTGGCGCCGAGGGCCGCGATGACCTTGTCGACGATGCCGGCATTGCGCACGCCGATGTCGGTGACAATCAGCGGCCGGGTAATGCCCGCGCGCTCGGCTTCGGCGGCGAGATGCTGCAGGCTGTCGTAGCCGAACTGGATCTTGGTGACGTAATTGATGAGGGACATGATTCACCACAAGTTATACAGGATTGTTATTGTTGCAATCGGTCTGCGGCAGGAAGGCTTTCGCTCTCTGGTCAAACCCATTGCATTGCCTGGTTGTGGGGTGGACTATAGGGCCGTCGTGGCGAGCCTCGATACTGACAACTTTCAATACCTCTATAACTTTTAGTTAACCCTGATGACGCCCTCACTCAATTCGATCATGTCCCGCCTGCACATCAAGCAGCTGCGCTTGTTGATAGCCCTTGATGAACACGGCTCCTTGCTGGGCGCGGCCAAACAGGTCGCGCTGACCCAGCCCGGCGCCAGTAAAGCCCTGCAAGAAATTGAAACGACGTTCGGTACCTCGTTATTCACCCGTACTAACCGCGGGCTTGAACCGAACGATGCCGGACGCTCGGTCATTCGTTACGCACGCTTGATCCAGACCGACCTCGCCCATCTGCGCGAGGAGATCATCGGCATCATGAGCGGCGAGGGCGGACGTGTGTCCGTCGGCACCATCATGGGCGCCGTCCCGCTGCTGACCACCGCGATCAGCCGGGTGATCGCCGACCACCCGAAGCTGTCCATCGAGATCGTCGAGGACACCAGCGCCGCACTGCTCAGCCAGCTGGACGCCGGGCGCCTGGATCTCGCGATCTGCCGCACGACCATCAGCACCACGCCCTACTTGTATGAGAGCGCCACCTTCGTCGAAGAAACCCTGGCGGTAATCGCCAGCACTCAGCACCCGTTCGCCTATGCCCGGCAGCTTTCGCTGAAAGACCTCGTGGATTACCGCTGGGTGGTCTATCGCGCCAACATGCCGATGCGTTTGCTGCTGGAGCGCGAGTTTCACGAGGCCGACCTGCGTTTCCCGGTGCATTTGCTGGAAACCACATCGGCGTTTGCCACTTTGTCGCTGCTTCAGGAAAACCCGACCCTCGTCGCGTTGGTGTCGACCGACGTGGCGAAGTTCTGCTCCGGCTACGGTTTCACCACCACGCTGCCGCTGCCCATCACCTCGCGCAGCGAACCGTATGAGCTGGTTTCGCGCAAAGGCGTGCCGGACTCGCCGGCGGCCAGGCTGCTGCGAGAGGCGTTGTTGAACCCCGTTTGAGCTCGGGGCCGGTTGAAACAGGCGCTTGCGATAGTGCCCGGCTTTGGAGGCGCGCATTCGTGCGTTTCAGGCAAATTTGATTTGCGACAGGCGCGGTGTTTGAAACGGGCCCGCGCCGGGATACTTCGCGGGATTTTGCCTGCCCAATAATTGGCCCACGGATGGCCGTTGCGAGGTTAGAACAATGAATGTGTCCAACCGACTTGCGCTCTTGATGACCACTGCTGTGCTGCTCACCGCGTGTGGCGAGTCGTCCAAATTGCCGCCTCAGGCCAGCGTCGGTCCGTCCCCGCAATTGCCTGAACCCACCACCTCGTTGATCCCCACGTTAAAAGTGTCCAAAGCGATCGGCTGGGCCGGTAATGACATGCCCAAGGCGCCTGCCGGTTTCAAAGTGACCGCGCTGGCCGAAAACCTCGATCACCCGCGCTGGGTGTACACACTGCCCAACGGCGATGTCCTGGTTGCCGAGAGCAACCACCCGCCGATGCCGGAAGGCGCGACTGACGGTGGCACCGGGCCGATCGCCTGGGCAAAACGCACCGTCATGGGTGTTGTGATGGGCCGTATCGGCGCTGATGCACCCAGCGCCAATCGCATTACCTTGTTGCGCGATGCCGACGGTGATGGCCACGCGGAAGTGCGGAAGGTCTTCATGACTGGCCTCGCTTCGCCGTTTGGCATGGCGTTGGTGGGCAATGAATTGTTTATTGCCAATGCCGATGCACTGGTCAAGGTGCCGTACAACGCGGGTCAGACCGAGGTGAATGCGACGCCGGTGAAAGTGACCGATCTGCCCGCAGGCATTAATCACCACTGGACCAAGAATGTCATCGCCAACCCTGAAGGGACCAAGCTGTACGTCACGGTGGGTTCCAACAGTAACGTCGGCGAGAACGGCCTCGATGCGGAAGAAGGGCGCGCGGCGATTTGGGAGGTAGACGTTAAAAGCGGCAGCAAACGTCTGTTTGCCAGCGGCCTGCGCAACCCCAACGGACTGGCCTGGAAGCCCGGTTCGACGCAATTGTGGACGGTGGTCAACGAGCGCGACGAAATCGGCAGCGACCTGGTGCCGGATTACCTGACGTCGGTGCAAGACGGTGCGTTCTACGGTTGGCCGTGGAGCTACTACGGCGCCCATGTCGACACCCGTGTCGAGCCGCCGCGTCCGGACCGGGTGGCCAAGGCCATCGCGCCGGACTATGCGCTGGGCACGCACGTTGCACCGTTAGGCCTGACGTTTTCTGATGCCCGAGGCATGCCCGCCAATTTCGCCAATGGGGTTTTTGTCGGTGAACATGGCTCTTGGAACCGTAACCCCCAGGCCGGTTACAAAGTGGTGTTCATTCCCTTCAGCGACGGCAAACCCTCGGGGCTGCCGGTGGACTTCCTGACTGATTTCCTCAATGCCGACGGCGAAGCGCAAGGGCGTCCGGTGGGCGTCACGCTTGACCAGAGCGGCGCGTTGTTGGTGGCCGATGATGTCGGGAACAAGGTTTGGCGTATCGCAATCGCCAAACCCTAGAGATGGGGTAGGCCAGTTAGATGGATGCTGGATGAGCGACCGTCATCGCGAGCAGGCTCACTCCCACATTGGTTTTATGTTGTTCACAAGATTTGTGGCCGACACCGGTCCCTGTGGGAGTGAGCCTGCTCGCGATGGCGTCGGATCTGGCGCAGTGCAAAAACATGTTTACCGACGACTGTTTAAAGACACTCGGTGTTACGTCATAAGCGGCTACAACACCTTGCTCTTCACCTTCAGCGCCGCCCAGGTCAACATCAACCCGGTCGCCATTCGCTGAAAAACAACGTTCCTTGAATCGAGAACACACGGACATGGTTCCTTCCCTTTGCAGCATCGCTGCACGCTTGCGCCTCAAACAACTGCGTTTGCTGATCGCACTGGATGAGCGCGGCTCGTTGCACAAGGCTGCCGAGCAGATTTCGATTTCCCAGTCCGGCGCCACCAAGGCGTTGGGTGAAGTTGAATCGTTGCTCGGCATGCCGCTGTTCGAACGCCAGCCCAAAGGCCTGGTGGCCAACGAAATGGGCCGTTGCATGATTCGTTATGCGCGGCTGATCTACAGCGATGTCGAGCACCTTCGCGAAGAAATGCTCAGCATCATGCAAGGCCAGGGCGGGCGGCTCTCGGTGGGGGTGATCATGGGGGCGGTGCCGTTGCTGACCCGTGCCCTGACCGAGTTGCGCCTCAAGCAGCCGGAGCTGTCGGTGGAACTGGTGGAAAACACCAGCGCCACGTTGCTCGGGTTGCTGGATCAGGGACGGCTGGACCTGGCGATTTGTCGCACCAGCGTCGGCCAGCGTTCGGATGCCTATGACTTCATCGAACTGAGTGAAGAACCCTTGGCGGTGGTCGCCAGCAAGGACCATCCGCTGGCCAGCGCCGAGTCTTTGCAGCTGTCGCAGTTGAGCGAGTACCGCTGGGTGGTCTATCCCAAGGACATGCCGATGCGTCAGACCCTGGAACGTGAGTTGAATGAGGCAGGGCTGGGAACTCCCCGGTATCCGCTGGAAACCTCGTCGATTTTTGCCACCATTTTATTGGTGCAACAGGATCCGACCTTGTTAGCGGTGATCCCGGTGGAAGTGGCCAGGTTCTGCGAACAACACGATTTGCTGGTGAAACTGCCCGTGTCGATGCGTGCATTGATCGAGCCTTACGGCGTGATCAGCCGGGCCGGCGCCGATCTTTCCCCGGCGGCGACCTTGCTGATCAACGAATTGCAGCAGGACCTGATTACTTGATCACGATCGGATTGACCGGTGCACCCGTGCCGCCAACGACCTTCAACGGCGCCGCGGTATAGAGAAACTGCCACTGGCGGTCTTCAGCGCAATCACTTGCCAGAGCATCAAGCATCGCCACTTCGGTGAAGGTCACGCCGAGGTTGCGCATCAAGGCATTGTGCAGCGGAATCAGCACGCCTGAGGCGGGGTCGACAGCCACTTCGTTGGCCATGGTGTCGGTCACCAGGTTGGGGATTTCCATCTGGTGAAACCACTCCACCAGCTCGCGGCTGAAGGTCAGGCCCGGCTCGGCGAAGTCCTTGTAGAACTCCTCCGGCTCGCGCTCATAGAACGAGCCGATCCAACCCGTGCGGATGATCAGGATGTCGCGCTTCTGGATCTCGATGCCCTGGGCTTTGGCTGCGGCCAGCAGGTCCAGGTGATTGAAGGTTTCGCCCTTGTCCAGCACTGACTTGCCGCGATAGCGGGCCATGTCGATCAGTACCGCACGCCCGACAATCCCGCGCTCGGCAATCGGCAGGATGCTGGCCTTGTCCATGCTGCCGATGGTGCTCATGGCGTCGTAGCCATTCCACAGTTTGTTGTCGTGCCAGACGTGGCCGAGGGCGTCGTATTGGGTCGAGCCTTGCAGGTGCATGAAGATCACGTCGTCGGCGTATTCCACATGGCCGTCGAAGTGGCTCTTGCCGGCCAGGAAATGGCCCTTGTCCAACACGTTGACGCGCATTGAGGGACGTCGGCCGGGCCACAATGGTTCGCCTTTGGGGTGGCCGATCTGTACTTGCAGGGTGAAGGTCTTGCCCTGGCGGACCGAGGCGATACCCCGGAGGATTTCTGCACTTTGCAGGTAATTCAGGGCGCCGACCTCATCGTCCGGCCCCCATTTGCCCCAGTTGGTCGGCAGGCCTTCGAGCAAGGCTTTGATATCGGGAGAACGGTCAGCGGCGGTGTTATTGGGATTGTGGTCGCACATGAGGTTGTCCTTGGGTTTGGCAGCCGCAACCACCCCTGTAGGAGCAAGGCTTGCCCGCGATGGCGGTGAGTCAGCAACGATGATGTCGACTGACACTCCGCCATCGCGGGCAAGCCTTGCTCCTACAGAGGACGGTGTCGGCTGGGGATTATTTGATCGGGGAGAAGTCGGCTGCGATCAGCAGTTTCGATTCCATCTTTTCCAGCATCGGGAACGCCTTCGGCACGAAGCCTTCAAGCCAGTCCGGGTCTTGATACAGCGCCGCGCGCTTCTTGATCCGGTCATCGAGACTCTCGTAGGCCCAGATGTGGATGACCTGATTCAGCTCGCCGATTTCGGTGTACCACCAGCCCACCAACGTGGTGTAGCGGGAGATCACCGGCAGGCCGGTTTCCTCGAAGTGCTTGAGGTAGGTCTGCATTTTTCCGATTTGAATCGTGTAGGTGCGCATTTCGTAAAACATGGGTGTCGTCTCTTCAGGAGTGAATACCGTGCCAGGCGTTGCTGATGATTCGTTCGATGTCGGCGGCGGTGGTCAGGCGTGGATTGACCAGCACGTTGCCGCTGCGCATCGAGTCGCTGACCATTTGCGGCATGTAGTCGAGGTTCACGCCCAGGTCCTTGATGTTGTCGGGAATGCCGATGGCCTTGTTCAACGCCACCACGTGTTCCACCACTTTGTACCCGGCGCGGGCAACGCTCAGGCCATCGACGTTCTCGCCCATGGCCATGGCGATTTCACGAAACAGCTCTGGGCAGGCCGCCAGGTTGTATTCGATGACGTAGGGCAGCAGCGTCGCGTTGGCGATGCCATGGGGAATGTTGAACACGCCGCCGAAGGTGTGGGAGATCGCGTGCACGTTGCCCAGTTTCGATTGAGCGAACGCGACGCCGGCGAGGAACGAACCGAGCAGCATCTGTTCCCGTGCGTGCAGGTCGGAGCCGCAGAAAAACGCTTTCGGCAGGTGGGTGCAGATCATCTTGATCGCTTGCAGCGCCAGGGCCTGGCTGACCGGGTTGGCCTGCTTCGACACGTAGGATTCGATGGCGTGAGTCAACGCGTCCATGCCCGTGGCCGCGGTGATCGATGGCGGCAGTTTGAGCGTCAGTTCGGCGTCGAGAATTGCCAGTTTCGGAAAAAGCGCCGGGCTGATGATCACGGTCTTGAACAGGGTTTTGGTGTTGGTGAAGACCGTGGAGGCCGTGCATTCGCTGCCGGTGCCGGAGGTGGTTGGAATGGCAAAGACCGGCAGAGGCGGGTGCAGCAGTTTGTCGTAGCCTTCGTAGTCGAGGATGTTGCCGGGGTTGGTGGCCATGGCCGCCACACCTTTGGCGGTGTCGATGCTGCTGCCGCCCCCGACGCCGATTACCGAATCGCAGTCGTGGTTTTTCAGGAACGCCACGGCGCGTTCCAGCACGTCGGTGGTGGGGTTGGGTTCTACGCCGGAGAACACTTCGTAGTGAATGTCACTGTCGGCCAACGAGGCGAAAAAACCTTCCATCACGCCCGACGCCATCAGCCCTTCGTCGGTGACCACCAGCAGTTTTTTTCGAACATGCGGCTTGAGCAGCGCACCGGCCTGACGCACCAGGCCGTTGCCGCTTTTCAGGGTCGTGGGGAAGTAAAACTGGAACGGGTTCATGTGTGTCTCCGGTTCTTATTGGTCTGGAGACAGTAATAAGCGCGGGTGGCGGCTGATAATGAAAAGGTCTGATCTGGGGATCACTGTTTGTCATCACTTGTCGGAAGGGGTGTGCCGGCTTCAAGATCCACCCCTCATCGGAACGCCGCCCGCCCATCCCTCTCCCCACGGGGGAGAGGGGGAAAGGGAGCCGATCTCCATGCTTTTCAAACCGCGAGTTCGACTTGATATCTCAGGTCGCAATATTCCGGACAAACACCGCGATCAGTCCTCTCTCCCCCCGGGAGAGGGCTAGGGTGAGGGCTGGTTCCGAAGCCTGGTGCGACGTCCAGAAACACCACGTCCTCACCCTAAACGCACGCAGTCTTCCTCAACTCACAACCAACAGGAGCACCATCATGGATTTGGCTATTTCGGGTCGCTGGGCCATCGTCTGCGCCGCAAGCAAAGGGCTGGGGCTGGCCTGTGCGCGAGCCTTGGCGAAGGAGGGCGTCAATCTGGTGATCAACGCTCGTGGCAATGAAACCTTGCAGGCCGCGGCCGAAGAATTGCGCAACCTGGCACCGAGCATCGAAGTGCGCACGGTGGCTGGGGACATCAGCACGCCTGCGGTGCGTGAGCAGGTGTTGGCGGCGTGTCCGCAGGTGGACATTCTGGTCAATAACGCTGGCGGTCCGCCGCCGGGTGACTTCCGTGACTGGCAGCGCGAAGACTGGTTGAAAGCGCTGGACGCCAACATGCTCACGCCCATCGAGCTGATCAAGGCCTGCGTCGATGGCATGGCCGAGCGCGGGTTCGGGCGCATCGTCAACATCACCTCTGGCGCGGTGAAGGCGCCGATCGATGTGCTGGGCCTGTCCAACGGCGCCCGCAGCGGGCTGACCGGTTTCATCGCCGGGCTCGCGCGTCAGTCGCGTCTGGCCGGGCATAACGTCACCATCAACAACCTGCTGCCAGGCCCGTTCGAGACTGAGCGCCTGCACAAAACCCTGAGTGCCGCCGCCGAAGCCAACAGCACCACGGTCGAGAGCATCAGCGAGCAGCGCCGCCAGCACGTGCCGGCCCAGCGTTTCGGTCAGCCCGACGAGTTCGGCGCCTATTGCGCGTTCATCTGCAGCGCCCACGCCGGTTTCCTCACCGGGCAAAACCTGTTGCTGGACGGTGGTAGTTACCCCGGTACGTTCTGATTTTTTGGGGGGATGACATTCGGTGATCCCCCAATCAGATCCCCTCATTATTCAGCTGTCGGGTGCGTGATTAGAGTGAGGTGGCTTGCCCAATGTCAGTCAGCCAAGACGCAGAACCTGTGGGAGCGAACTGTGGTGAGGGGATTTATCCCCGTTCGGCTGCGAAGCAGTCGTCAATCCGGACAAACCGGTCTGTCTGAACGGACGCGGGGGCCGCTTCGCGACCCAACGGGGATAAATCCCCTCACCACAGTTCGCTCCCACAGGGATTGCGGTGTTCAGAACCTTGGCTGACAGGTATTGGGTCGCTTGCATCCACAACAATAAGAGCGCCCCTCATGAACATTCCGAGTGCCGAAACCCTGCGGCTGACCGCTGCGTCTGCCACCGAGCGCCCGACCAGCGTGCGCTGGCGGATCTTCCTCATCATGTTGCTGCTGACCGCGATCAACTATATCGACCGCGCTTCGTTGTCGGTGGCCTTGCCGCTGATTTCCAGTGAGTTCCAGATTCCGCCGGCGCTGGAAGGCTTGATGCTCAGCGCGTTTTTCTGGTCCTACGCGTTGATGCAGATTCCCGGTGGCATGCTGCTGGATCGTTTCCAGACCCGCCGTGTGATCGTCATCGCGACCGTCGCCTGGGGCGCCTTTCAGGCTCTGGCCGCCGGCGCGCACAACTGGATCACGCTGCTGATCACCCGCATGGGCCTGGGCATTGCCGAGTCGCCGATCATGCCCGCCGGTGCCAAGCTCAATGGCGCCTGGCTGACCCCTAACGAACGCGGACGCGGCGCAGTGCTGGTCGATGGCGGTGCACCGCTGGGCAGTGCCTTCGGCGCGATCATCATTGCCGGCCTGATCGGCTGGTTCGACTCCTGGCGTATCGCCTTCGTGATCGCCGGCATCGGCACCATGCTCGCCGGCGTGCTGGCCTGGAAATACATCCGCAACCATCCCAGCGAACACCCTGGGGTGAATGCTGCGGAACTGGCGCACATCACCGAGGGCAATACCAAAGTCAGCCAACCCGGAGCGGTCACCAGTGTTCCTTTCACGGAGCTGCTCAAGGATCGTTCGGTGCTGGCGATGTTCGCCGGTTATTGCTGCATTCTCAGTGTGTTCTACGGTTTGCTGACCTGGATGCCGAGCTACCTGCACCAGACCCACGGCCTGAACATTTCGAGCATGGGCGGGGCGACGTTCCTGATCTTCATGTGCGGTTTCGTCGGCGAACTGGTTGGCGGTTATCTGGGGGATAAATGGAAGTCCAGCGGCGCTTCGCCCAATCTGGTGATGCGTAGCATGTTCAGCGGTTCGGCGCTGGTGGCGGCCCTGTGCATGCTGGCGGTGGCGTATGCGAGCGAGGCCAGCAAAGCGATCGGCTTGCTCTGCGTGGCGATGTTTTTCATTCGCTGGTGCGGCATGTACTGGTGCATTCCGTCGATCCTCGGCGGCACCTCGAAAACCGGCGTATTGGCCGGCACCATGAACTTCTGCGGGAACATGGCCGGGGTGATCGTGCCGATCCTGATCGGGCTGATCGTGCAGTTCACCGGGTCGTACTTCCTGGTGCTGATCTTCTTCGTGGTCATGGCCATGCTGCTGGCGATATTCTCCAGCCTGATCGATTATCGGGAACGAGGGCTGGCGTGAAAGGAGCGGAGGGCAGGTGAGCGTCGATATCGAATGCGTGGTGGTCGGGGCCGGAGTGGTCGGGCTGGCGGTCGCCAGAGCCCTGGCCCGCAGCGGGCGGGACGTGATCCTGGTCGAGGCGGGCGAGGGCATTGGCGTGGGCATCAGTTCGCGCAATTCGGAGGTAATCCACGCCGGCATTTACTACCCGAGCGGCAGCCTCAAGGCGCAAGTGTGCGTGGAGGGCAAGCAACGCCTTTACGCCTTTTGCGATGAGCGCGGCGTCGGTTATCGGCGCCTGGGCAAGCTGATCGTCGCCACGGATGACGGTCAGTGCGCGGCCTTGCGGAAGTTGCTGGAGCAGGGCCGGCGCAACGGCGTCGATGACTTGCAATGGCTGGACGTCGACCAGGCGCGGGAACTTGAACCGGCAGTGTCCTGCGTCGCTGCGCTCTGGTCGCCGTCCACCGGGATCGTCGATTCCCATGCCCTGATGCTGGCGCTTCAGGCAGATGCCGAGGCCAGCGGCACGTCGCTGGTTTTTCATACGCCGCTGGCGTCGGCCCGTTGCACCGAGCAAGGTTTCGAACTGCAGATGGGCGGTGCCCAACCGATGACCTTGAGCTGCCGTGAGTTGATCAATTGCGCCGGATTGTTTGCGCCTGAGGTGGCGAGCCGGATTGAAGGCTTACCGTCGCAGCACGTTCCAACTGCCCGGCTATGCAAGGGCAGCTATTTCAGTTTCAGCGGTCGGGCGCCGTTCCGGCATCTGGTGTATCCGGCCCCGGAAAGTGCGGGGCTGGGTGTGCACATGACCCTCGACCTGGGCGGCCAGGCGCGCTTCGGGCCGGACGTCGAATGGGTCGATCAGGTCGATTATCGTGTGGATCCACGCCGAGCCGATGGCTTCTACGAGGCGATCCGGCGCTACTGGCCGGGATTGCCCGATAACAGCCTGCAACCGGCTTACAGCGGAATCCGCCCGAAAATCACCGGGCCGACCGAACCGGCGGCTGACTTTGTCATCAGTGGCCCGGCCGAGCATGGTGTGCCGGGGCTGGTGAACCTGTTCGGAATCGAGTCACCAGGGTTGACCAGTTGCCTGGCGTTGGCCGATCGGGTGGTGGACCATCTGACTCCGCATTCCCTGTAACAACTGAGCTGCTGAGCTACTGCCCTGTGGCGAGGGGATTCATCCCCGTTCGGCTGCGCAGCAGTCGTGAATTCAGACAACTCGGTGCATCAGATAGACCGTGCGTTCAGGTTTTACGACTGCTTCGCAGCCGAACGGGGATGAATCCCCTCGCCACGGGGAAGGTGCTACACAGGTCGCGAAGTGACCGGTAATCAGCGTTTGCAATGCCGCTCGCCCTGAGGGCTATGCTTGGCAGTGCGCCCATCACAAGGGAGACCTGCGATGATTAACGTACGCACTGCCCGCATGCTTGCCGATTACAAACGCTGGGCCAATCAACGCCTCTTTGACAGCCTGGCCGCACTGCCACCGGGTGAGGTCAATAAAGAGCGCGTGTCGGTGTTCAAGAACATGATCGGCACCCTGAACCACATCTACGTGGTGGACTGCATCTGGCGAGCCCACCTCGAAGGCCGAGGGCACGGCTTTAAAACTTCACACGATCTGCTGCACCCCGAACTCGCCGAGCTGCGCCTGGCGCAAAAGGACATCGATCACTGGTACTGCGACTGGAGCGAACGGCAGACCGATGCCTCGCTGGATAAACCCGTCGAGTTCAGCTTTGTCTCGGGGGAAAGCGGCATCATGAGCGCCGGGGCGATACTGATGCATGTGGTCAACCACGCCAGTTATCACCGCGGCTGGGTGATCCAGATGTATTTCGAGATCCCGGTCATGCCACCGGTCACTGACCTGCCGGTATACCTGCGCGAGACCGACCCCGCTGCTTTCCAATCGATTAATGCCCCGGCAGCGGCGCCGACATGTGTTGGGCTATTCGCGAGCGCAACCAACGTTCTGCCGGATCGTTATCGTTGACCCCGTTCCAGACCATGGACAGTTCGGACAGTACGATGTCAAACGGCGGGTCGTCGGCCCGCAGCTGGCTGCTGCCTTCAATCAGCGCGCACGCCGCGTAGTCCGGCACCGTAGCCAGCATATCGGTGCCGGCCAGCAAGGCGCGCAGGCCGGCGAACTGCGGCACCGCCAGCACCACCCGGCGTGAGCGGCCGATACGTGCGAGGTCGTTGTCGATGGCCCCGGTCAAATCCCCGGAAAACGACACCAGCGCATGCGGACGTTCGCAGTATTCATCCAGGGTCAGGGTGCCGGGGCGATTGTCGCCACGCAGGATCTTCACGCTCAGGTCACGCAACTTCTTGCGCTTGGCGTTGGCCGGCAGTTCCGTGGTGTAGCTGATCCCGACGGAAATTTCCCCGCTGGCCAGCATCGACGACATCAGCAGGAAATTCACCCGCCGCACCACCACCACAACGTTCTGCGCCTCTTCGCGTATTTGCTTGAGCAGCGGCGGAAACAGGCCGAACTCGGCGTCGTCGGACAGGCCGATGCGAAACACATCGCGGCTGGTAGACGGGTCGAAATCCTTGGCCCGGCTGACCGCACCGGAGATGGTGTCCATCGCCGGCTGCAACTCCTTGAGAATCGCCAGGGCCCGCTGGGTCGGCTCCAGCACCCGACCGTTACGCACCAGCAGCGGGTCGTCGAACAGGTCGCGCAGCTTGGCCAGTGAGGCACTGACGGCGGGCTGACCGAGAAACAGCTTCTCCCCGGCCCGGGTCAGGTTCTTTTCGAACATCAGGGTTTCGAAAATCACCAGCAGGTTCATGTCGACGCGGCGCAGGTCGTTGCGGTTCATGCGGGGTTACTCGCAGGATTTCGGGGTCTTTTCAGTAAAGCACCAAACCCGTGGCGATGAGGCAAGCTCCTCGCCACGGGGTTAGGGGCTACTCCGGCGGGTCGAGTTGATCCAGCGCCCGATTTACCGCGAGTTCACCCAGCATGATGACTTGCGCAATGCCCAGCAGGGAGTGGCGACTCGGCCCGTCCATATGATCCGCCAGATCCATGGTCATGACATTGGCCGAGGCCAGCGATTCGCACGCATGGGCCAGCAAGGTTTCGGTATCGAGCTCTGGATTGACGATGAACAGGGTGCTGGGTGTGCGTGGCGTGGCTTTGATGTGGGCAGCCAGTTTGAGGTAGTGGTCGAGGGCGCGATCGGCGGCTTCGTGGAGTTTTTTGGAGTCGAGGGAAGCGTAGGGGGAAACATCGTCGGTTTCCGGGGGATTGGGTGTGGCTTTGAACATAGTGGTGCTCCTTGATTAGTGGAGCTGCGACCGTCCGCGGTCAAACGAATAAGGTGGCAGCTGTACGCGGGTTGACCGACCGGAAATCAAGGTATCCGGCACACCCGGAGGTGTCCCGCGCACAGCCACCGCAAAAAGCCTGAACTTCTCTTGGGCATGTGCACGCCTTGATTGACTCGGACGGTCAAATCCGGACGCTGAATTGGCAGCGACCGGCAAACGATAGAACCCAGGCCCAAGGCGCACAAGCCGGCGGATTCTGGCGTAACTGTAGGCAATGACGCAAGGCGCTGTAGCTTTCGCGAAGTAACCTGGAAAGCTTTTAAACAAGGGAATGTTTAACAGATCGAATCGATATCCAGCGTATACGGCGCCCCGATGGTATGCCCATAGATCGAACCCATCAGCGCGTCCTGATCCGGGTCCACCGGCGCCATGGCCAGTGGGTTCTTGACCTTGTTCTCAGGATGCGCCAGCCAACGATCGACGTTTTTCGTCAGCTCCTCGGGCTGTTCTGACAGCGATCCGTAAAGCGCTTGTGCGCTAATCCTCTGAGGATGAATGCTTTTCAGGCGTGCGACTGTGGTCTCAATCTTGCTTTTTTCAAGGCTGAGTGCGCGGATGTTGTTCTCCTGGGTGCGAGCGTAAGCCTGCGAACGCCCTCTTAAATCACGTTCTATCTCACGCAGCTGACTGGTGATTAGTGCCAGTGAGCCCTCGACCCAATTAAACTCGCTATCAGCGATCCGCGTCAGTTTCTCATCGTGCGCCTGCTTCCACCGCAGCAGAACCGCCCAACACGCCGGAACATACCCACTGGTCATCAAATGATTCCCGGCCTGGAGGATCTGCGCCAGCAAAGGCGGCCGATGTGGCAGCCCGTTTTTCTGCTGAATCGCCAAGGAGCATGCCGCATGTTGGGTGATGGTGTCGCAGCCGGGTTCCCACAGGATCGCGGACTTTTTCCCACGCTCAAACTCTACCGGCATGAAGTGCTGCAACTTGCCATGGTGATCGTAGGGCTCGCCCGTCCAGTTCGTGATGCCCGCAAAGAACACCGACAGACCGGCCGGCACGTTGGCAAACGTCAAGGCCAACCCCGCCCCGAACACACCGGCCTTGGTGTCCATCCAGGTGCCTGGCACGCTCGGCACCGGGTCGTTGTGGTTGACGATGCGGTGATGCACCAGGTCCTTCGCGCCTGCGACGAAGTTGGCATCGCCCGCGCGGGGGGCGCCGTAGGTGTAGAGCTGGAGGGTGTAGTCGAAGCCTGGACGCCGACGCAGCATTTCGGAAAGCAGCAAAGCAACGGCGCCGCCGAGGCTGTGGCCGCAGATCATAAGCTTCTGTCCGGCGTAAAATTTTTCGAGGTATTTAGTTACGAAGTCGTAGGCGGTCTGCGCAGACTCGTAGAAACCTCGGTGTACTTTGCCGTCGGTATCTTCAAACGGCACCTGAGAGGCGTCGGCATCGCGCAGCCCGTCCGCCATGAGTTCGGAAGTGCCACGCACGGCGACCAGAATCAGTTCGTCGTTGTGAGTGATGAACGCTTGTGTATCAGTCGCGTGAGAACCAAGCGTCCTGTCATCGAGAAAGTGAGTTTTGGCAGGGTGCTCCTGATCATCTACTTTATCGAGTTTGTTGACTTCATAGAGGCCCGGATCGAACGGCACGATTTCCAGACGCTTGGAGTACGGCACATCTTCATACAGTGGGTAGAAGGCTATTTTTTGCTCCGCATCGACACGCCACAACTCATCAAACTTGGCCAACGCATCGCCGAACCAATTCCCCACGCTGGGTTGTATAGGGAAGGTTACGGTCGTCGTTTTAACCGGATGACCGTCTGGCTGCTGCCCGAAAGGGCAATAGCTCAGCGTAGCCATCAGTGCGAGCTGGTAGAGATTCAGCGCGCAAAACTCTGGGGCGGTCGACAGCATTGGTCGCAACGCTCGCAGAGGACGCACTTCCAGAACCGTGTGTTTAAGAGGCATCAGCGCAACGCCAAGCTTCCCATGTACACCCATGGTTCTCGCTCGGTTCTGGCTATGGGGATAATGACGGTAGACCTCGGGCGGCAGGTGGGAAACATGCTTGACCAAGTGACGTACTTCTACTTGGAGGAACTCATCTGCGCAGTCTTGTGCCGGGTTTGTCCGGGTGCGGATTGAGTTTTGATTTTTGTAGCGGGTTTGTTCGGCGCGGACTTGAAGTTCAGTAATTTTGAGCGGGTAATGCGGTCTTGTTTGGGCTCGCACATAAACGATTTCCTCCCCTTCATATTTCTGGTCGAGAACCAACGCAATGGGCCCCGCAAAGTGGTTGTTGATTTTACCCGTCCCTGTGATATCTAGATGCCCAGTGTATTTCTGGCCTTCAGAGTCCGTTACTGAATAAGCCAGCCCCGAGTACGGCTCGCCTGATCCGAATTCGTCGACCAGTTGGAAGCTGCTCCATTTACCTTGTAAGGGGCATGTCAGCACGCTGCTGCTCAATGGTGATGCAAGTTCTTTTTCCAAAGATGCCATGTCCAAATTTCCTTATTCCGTGCAGCCAGGGTAAATAGTGCAGATACGGCCATCCGGCATTTTGAAAGTGCTGAAATCAGAGTAATTTCCAAAACAGAACGCATCCTGATCTTCAAAACCTTTTCCCATGCAGCGCTTCCATCCACCGGGTACTTCGACCCATGTGTCACCCCAACCAGGCCTTTCCTCTGCGGCCAACGTGATCTTCATTTTTACGGTTTTGCCTTTCAGCTGATCGAGGCTATATCCCGAAACCGGGCGGCCATGTGCCGGTTCGCCTCGGGCGTTCGCTGTTTTGCAATCAAGTATTTTGACAATGCGTCGCTGCGCACCTGAAGTGCGAAACAGCCACTGACAATGACCGTAGAAAGTGCTTTCACCGGCTTCACTGAACGTGCCTTTGTATTGTTCTTCCAGATCATCGCGGACGATGACCATTGCGCTGTCCCCCCCGAAGTCGCCCCGATGTGTCCAATAGGAAGCGTTGATATCCAGCTTGATACGCCTGATCACCAGCGGGCAGCCACTTACCGTCCGATAGATGGCAATTTCAGAATTCGGCGTGTAACTTTCGCGCCATTTCATGTTGTACCCGACTGCAGTATTTCTTCCCCCCGGCACGGTGCAGGTTTCACCTTTGGCGGGTACATACTCGGCGATGGCCTTATAGGCAAAGTTGGGCGGTAAATCGGCGGTGAAAGTGAATGTGTTTGGCTTATTCTTGGCACAGCCAGTGGTTAGCGCAATGCAGCAACACAAAGCAGAAAATTTCAGCAGCAACTTCTGCTGCGAAGACAAAAATGGCATTTGATTAATATCCTTATTCCGTGCAGCCGGGGTAAATAGTGCAGACGCGTCCATCCACCATTTTGAAGTTGCTAAAATCTTCGTGATTTCCGAAGCAAAACGCGTATTGGTCTTCAAAGTTATCGCCCATACAGCGCTTCCAGCCGTCAGGTACCTTGACCCAAGTATCTTTAATGGCCGGCCGTTCCGTACCGGCCAACTTGATCTTCATCTTCACGGTCTTACCTGGAAGCTGATCGAGGGTGTAAGCCGAAAAGGGATGGCCTCGGTCCAGCTCGCCATTTGCCTCAGCTGACTTGCAGTCAAGAATTTTGCGGAGGATGCGAGGCTTACCCGAGGTGCGGAACAGCCACTGACAGTGGCCATAAAAAGTACTCTCGCCAGCTTCGTTGAAGCTGCTTTTGTACTTTTCCTCCAGCTCATTGGTGATTACGACTGTGGCGAAATCTCCACCGAAATCGCCTCGTTCTTTGCCGTAAGAGGAATTGATGTCCAGCTTGATGCGCGATATGACCAGCAGACAGCCGCTTACCGTCCGATAGATGGCAATTTCAGAATTCGGTGTGTAACTTTCACGCCACTTCATGTTGTACCCGACTGCAGTATTTCTTCCCCCCGGCACGGTGCAGGTTTCACCTTTGGCGGGTACATACTCGGCGATGGCCTTATAGGCAAAATCGGGCGGTAAATCGGCGGTGAAAGTGAATGTGTCTGGCTTGTTCTTGGCACAGCCAGTGGTTAGTGCGATGCAGCAACTTAAAACAGAAAATTTCAGCAGCAACTTCTGCTGCGAAGACAAAATTGGCATTTGATTAATATCCTTATTCCGTGCAACCGGGATAAATGGTGCAGATGCGGCCATCCGGCCATGTGAAGGTGCTGAAGTCTTTGTAGTTGCCGTTGCAATAAGCGCGTTGATCTTCAAAGCCTTGCCCCATGCATCGCTTCCATCCGCCGGGTACTTCGACCCAGGTGTCACCCCAACCAGGCCTTTCCTCCGTGGCCAGCGTGATCTTCATCTTCACGGTCTTACCCGGTAGCTGATCGAGGCTGTACCCCGAATATGGGTGGCCACGCTCCAGCTCGCCTCGGGCGTTGATTTCTTTGCAATCTAGGATTTTGACGATGCGTCGCTGGGCACCCGAAGTACGAAACAGCCACTGGCACTGACCATAAAAAGTACTTTCACCCGATTCGCTGAAAGTGCCTTTGTACCGCTCCTCCAAATCATCGCGAATGACGACCACTGCGCCATCTCCACCGAAATCCCCCCGATGTGTCCAATACGAAGAGTTGATTTCCAGGTTGATGCGCCTGATCACCAGCGGGCAGCCACTTACCGTCCGATAGATGGCAATTTTAGAATCCGGCGCGTAACTTTCACGCCACTTCATGTTGTACCCAACGGCCGTATTCCTTCCCCCCGGCACGGTGCAGGTTTCACCTTTGGCGGGCACGTACTCGGCGACGGCCTTATAGGCAAAATCGGGCGGTAAATCGGCGGTGAAGGTGAATGTGTCCGGTTGGCTAGTAGAGCAACCCGTGACCAACGCAAGATAACAACCCACACCTGCAATGCCTGCTATCCGTTTCATATCGACACATCCCCCCGCCAAAAACCCACCAACTGCCGCACCCGTTCAAAGTGCTCCACCGGACTCTCATCCCCCCGCACCTCCCACTGCGGTGACAACGTAAAACCTGGCGCCTGCAAACTCTGAATCAATAGAAATTCCAACTGCTGCGGCTCCAACCAGCCCCATGCATCCGCCAGGGCCAAGCGCTCACGCAACCACGCGTCAGGGTCATGCACTTCGGCGAGCTTGGCGTAGGCCTCCACGTGCTCGGCCAACAAGTAACGGTGGGCGTTGAGCCGGCGAATTTCAGAGGCCTGTGGTTGAGGCAGGGGTGTGCGCAACCAGAGGGGGTTGTCCGGCACCGGATGCGTGCCGGGGGCGGGGTTAAGCGTTGTTTTCCAGGCTGTGCCGTCCCAGTAGCACACGCTGATCGCCGGCCCGAGTAAGGCCGGATACGCTTCGACCGGCAAATGTTGCAGTGCCCGACTCAAGACTCGATTGTCGTGAAAGCGGTACAGCGCCTGATAGGGGCGCGTCCCGACAATCAACCGCTCTTGCCAGTGACTGACCAGTTGGCGCAAGGCACCTTTTTCCACGCTCGCGAGCCAGCCCCAGTTGCGTTCGGGATGATCCAGCAGTTCGTCGAGGCGCCTATCGCTGGGCTGATCCAGCGTGAAGATGAACGGACCGGCATCGGCCAGATTCGCGAGGGTCGTGCCGTTGTAGACGCTCAAGTACTGGTCATGTCCGCTGGCCTTCAACAACAGCTGACGGGTTTCGCGTTCGTTCTGCGAGTCCAGCACCAGGCACAACTCATGGCCCGAGCGGCGTTGTTCGTTCATCCATTGGCGGGGGAGTGCGTTGATCATGCGGCCGCTCCTTCCGTCAGGCAGACGCCATCACGGCAGGCTTCGCAGATCGGGCAAAAGTCCGCCGCCAGCGCGTTGCTTGCCGCCATCAGTGCGGGCTGGGACGACGCGAGCATAGGCGGCAGTTCAGGTGGTACAGACAAGCCGTCAACTGACCGAGGCATTGCGATTGAGGCGGCTGGCGCACGCATGGGAGCTCCGCCAATCTGGAGTTCGCTGCTGCCGAAAATCCCACCGCCGCCCACCACCAAGTGTTCTCCACCTGCGTTGATTGTGAAGCTTGACCCGGCGTTAAAAATCACGTGATCACCTGCCTCGGCAATAATAAGACGGCCAGCGCCTAGCACCAGCGCTTGATCAACGTGGGTGTGGCTGTTGCCGGCAACTTGCAGATAATCGTTGGCCTTGAGCTGTATGTGCCGGTCACCGGTGGTTGTTCGATGTTCGGTGGCTTCCAGCACGGTAAAACTGTCGCCCTTGACGGTGGTGCACTGCTCGTTGCCGATCTCCATTCGGCTGTCGTTCTCTATCCGCTGTTCCATGTCCCGCTGGGCGCGAAGGTAAATCAACTCCTGGCCGGCACGGTCTTCAACGTGCAGTTCGTTGAACCCCGTGCTGTCCGGCGAACTGCGGGAGCGGAATACGCTACGGGTTTTATTTGCAGGTAATTCGTAGGGCACCGGGTTGGCACTGTTGGCGAGGCATCCAATGATTTCGGGATGATCGGGGTCGCCTTCCTGAAAACTGACCTGGACCTCCATGCCGACTCTCGGCACGGCGACGCCGCCAAAGACATTACCGGCCAGGAGGGAGGAGACCCGCAGCCAACAACTGCTTTTATCGTCGTGACGGCCTTCGCGATCCCAGAAGAACTGCACCTTGACCCGCCCGTAGTCGTCGCAGTGGATTTCCTCGCCTTTCGGGCCGGTGACCACTGCGCTCTGATTGCCGGCGATGCGTGGTTTGTCATGGGTCAGCGACGAGCGGTAGATCACATCCCAAGGCGTGGCGAGGAATTGGTTGCGATAACCCTGAAAGCCATTTTGATCGCAGGTGCCGGTGTAGGTCGCGTACTGTTGCAGGACCTGCGGTTGCGCCCCTTCATGCTCGATTTCGGTCAGCAACCACAGGTCGTTCCATTCTTCGTCCGGATGTTCGGACAGCGGCAGGAAGTGCCCGGAGAGCAGCGCGGGTTGATCGCTTTTACCCCGCGCCACACGGCACTCGGTGCGGTGACGCTCAAGTGCGCGTCGACTCAACAGCTTGCCGCGATCACGTTGGGAAAAACGGCCGGGGTACTGGTAATCCTCCAGATCCGGCTGAGTCCTGGACATATCAGACCTGCTCTCGACCTCCAGCAAGATACGCGCTTTGTTGAAGTCATAATCGCGGCGAGTGGTGCGGCTGGTACCTGCTTTCACTTGCACGTCAAAGTGGCTGATCACAGGCGTTTCGGCGACCATGCCATTGTCATGCTTATAGCGCGTTGGACGGTCGAGCCTGGGAAAAACGGTCTGGTCGTCACCAAACACCAACACATGTTTTTCGCGGCTGTGCTGGAAGTGGTAGTGCAGGCCTTCTTCTTGGCATAGGCGTTCTATGAACTGGCGATCCGACTCGTCGTACTGAACGCAATACTCTCGGTCCGGAGAGTCGCCGCCCACCTGAAACTGGTGAAAATCACGATTGATGCCGTGGCCTTCCAGTACCTGCGCAATGATTTGCGGGACGGTCATTTTCTGAAAAATGCGGCGATTGTTGCGGTGGTCGAGATACGCCAATCGAGGCACCAGGGTCACGGTATAACGGGTCAGGCGATTACCGAGGCTGCCTTTGCCCACGCAATGAATTTGCCCATGAATGCCGTTGCCAGCATCGTTGAAGGCGAGGAAGGCTTGTTTGTTCAACAAGCTGTCCTGGTTCAGGTCCTGCCTGTCGCTGACCAGTTCGATTTCAAAGGCGTAAGGCTGGCTGATGAACTCCTTGCCGGTGAATTTGAGCACCTGAAGGTCATGTTCAATGTCTTTGATCGTGAGGCTGAAACGGGAGTGAGGGTTAGCGTCGAACATCCATGATTCCTTGTCCTGTGACGTGGCACAGGCTCCGGGACGTTGATGCAACACGCGTGAAAGGCCTTCCATGGCCAGATCACAACAGGACGTCCTGGAGCCGGGTTCGGTGCAACGCTACCAAGGGTGCATAGGAATTGATGTCAGACGCTTCCCAAAATGTTGTTACACATCAGTCTGGGGGTGACCCGGGCCGGATTCTGTCAGCACTTTCCTGAACGTTTCCACCAGCGGTCGCAAATTGATCCGGTGCCACGCGGCCCACAGCGGCGTGGTGAAGGAAATCCATGGCACTTCCCGCAGCACCACGCCGGGTGGTGCGTTGCGGCTCAGGCCTTTCTGGATCATGGCGATGCCCAGCCCCGACGCCACCAATCCCAACGCGGTGAAAGGTTCAGTGGCTTCCATGCGAATGTCCGGGGTGAAACCGGCGCGGATGCAGGCGCTGACGAAGTCGTCGCGGCTGGCGGCGTTCTGGCGCGGTTGCACGCCGATCCATTCCTGATCGGCCAGGTCTGCCGGGGTCAGTGTTGGGTTGTTCGCCAAAGGATGATGTTCGGGCAGGGCCAGTAGCATCGGATCGTCCAGCACCTGAAAACCCAGCAGGTCCGGGTCGTCGGCGACGGGCGGTTCGCTGACCAGGGCGATATCCAGACTACGCTGACGCAGGCCTTCGAGTTGTTCGGCGGAATTGAGGTTGTACAGCGCGACGTGCACGTTCGGCCGGTCGACCCGCAGTACCCGCAAGGCATTGGGCAAGACGCCGGCGTGCATGGCGTTTTCGATGTAGCCGATGCACAAGCCGCCTTCTTCACCGCGACCGAGGCGCTTGCCCAGGGATTCCAGGCGATTGGCGTGGGTCAGCAGGGCGCGGGTTTCGGCCAGGAAAGTCTGGCCGTCGCGGGTCAGGCGAATGCGTTGCTGGCTGCGTTCGAACAGGGTCAGCCCCAGGCGCTCTTCGAGCTGGGCGATCTGTCGGCTCAAGGGCGACTGGGAAATGTGCAGGCGTTCGGCGGCGCGACCGACGTGTTCTTCTTCGGCGACGGCGACGAAGTAGCGCAATTGGCGGATGTCGATCATGTCAGACCTATAGGGACTCAAGTGCTGCGCATTATGTCTTGGACGGTCCGATCATCGCAATCTAGGATCTGCTCAACGGTCACCTCTGCTGACCCCTGACACTCAAGAGGAAAACCCCATGAGCTTGAAAGACAAACTACCTGGCGCCCTCGGTTTCGGCACCGCCCCATTGGGCAACATGTTCCGCGCCATTCCTGAAGACGAGGCGATGGCCACCGTCCACGCTGCCTGGGATGCCGGTGTGCGTTACTTCGACACCGCACCGTTTTACGGTTCGGGCCTGTCGGAAATTCGTCTGGGCGCCGCGTTGGCCCAGTACAACCGCGACGACTATGTACTCAGCAGCAAAGTTGGCCGAGTGATTCTCGATGAAGTCGAAGACACAGCGGCCCGCGATCTGGGCGAAAAAAGCGGTGTGTTCGAACACGGCCGCCCGAACAAGATTGTCAACGACTACAGCGCCGACGCCACGATGCGTTCCATCGAAGACAGCCTCAAGCGCCTGCAAACCGATCGTCTGGACATCGTCTGGGTGCATGACATCGCCCAGGACTTCTACGGTGATCAATGGCTGGAATACTTCAACCAGGCCCGCACCGGCGCCTTCAAGGTGCTGACCCGTTTGCGCGAAGAGGGCGTGATCAAGGGCTGGGGCCTGGGCGTGAACAAGGTTGAGCCGTGCGAGCTGACCCTGGATCTGACCGAAGCCCAGCCGGACGGCTTTCTGCTGGCCGGTCGCTACACGCTGCTCGATCACGATCGTGCCTTGCAACGCTTGATGGACGCCGCGCTGGCACAGAACGTCGAGATCGTGGTCGGTGGTCCTTACAGCTCGGGCATTCTGGCCGGTGGTACACACTTCGAATACCAGAAAGCCAGCCCGGCGATCATCAATAAAGTCGAGCAGATCAAGCGAATTGCTGCCGCCCATGGTGTCGACATCAAGGCTGCTGCGTTGCAATTCTCCCTGGCTAACCCGGCCGTGGCGGCAGTGATTCCAGGCTCCAGCCGTCCCGACCGGATTGCTGAAGACGTTGCCGCGATGTCGGCGGTCATTCCCGCTGCTTTCTGGCAGGCGATGCGCGAGGCGAAACTGGTGTCCGAACGTGCGCCATTGCCGATCATTGGAGGTTGAGCATGAAAATCGATCTGAGTGGAAAACTCGCCATTGTCAGCGGCAGCACCGCCGGCATTGGCCTGGGCATCAGCAAGGCGCTGGCCGAATCCGGCGCCACGGTGGTGGTGATCGGCCGCGAGACGGCCAAGGTCGAACAGGCGCTGGCAAGCATTCGCCAGAGCGTGCCGGACGCGCAGTTGCGTGGCCTGACCGCAGACCTCGGCACGGCCGAAGGTGCCGAGTTGTTGTTCGCCGCCGAACCACGGGCGGACATCCTGGTGAACAACCTCGGGATCTTCAACGACGTGGATTTCTTCGACACGCCGGACAGCGAGTGGACGCGTTTTTATGAGGTCAACGTAATCTCTGGCGTGCGCCTGTCCCGCCATTACGTGCCGGACATGGTCAAGCAGGGCTGGGGTCGGGTGATCTTCCTGTCCTCGGAATCCGGGGTCGCAACACCGGCCGACATGCTCAACTACGGCGTGACCAAAAGCGCCAACCTGGCGGTGTCCCATGGTTTGGCCAAACGGCTGGCGGGCACTGGGGTGACGGTTAATGCCATCCTGCCTGGCCCGACGTTGACCGATGGCCTGGAGCAGATGCTCAAGGACGCCACTGACAAATCGGGGCGCAGCGTTCGGGAAGAAGCCGACGCCTTCGTGCGCAAGGCTCGGCCGACCTCGATCATCCAGCGCGTGGCGGATGTCGAGGAGGTCGCGAATCTGGTGGCTTATATCGCCTCGCCGCTGTCTTCGGCCACGACTGGTGCAGCTTTGCGGGTCGACGGCGGCGTCGTCGACAGCATGGCGATTTGAACCTTATTGATTGAGAGAGAATATTTTCATGGCTACAGCATCAGCGTTTATTGATATCCCGGCGACCACCGACCAGGTTTGGCAATTGATTGGCGGCTTTAATACGCTGCCGGACTGGCTGCCGTTTATTCCCAAAAGCGAGCTGAGTGAAGGCGGCCGGGTGCGTAGCCTGCAAACGGCGGACGGGGCGGTGGTGGTTGAGCGGTTGGAGGCGTTTGATAACGCCGGGAAGACTTACAGCTATTCGATTTTGCAGGCGCCGTTTCCGGCGACTGACTATCTGGCGACTATCAGTGTTGAAGCGCAGGGGCAGGGTGCGCGAGTGACGTGGTCCGGGCGGTTTACGCCTGTCGGTGTGAGCAATAAAGAGGTTGAGGATTTGTTTGCCGGGATTTACCAGGGCGGCCTCGAAGCCCTGCGCGCCAACTACCCAGCCTGACCCTGAACTGATCGTTCCCACGCTCTGCGTGGGAATGCCTCTAGGGACGCTCCGCGTTCCAGCTCTCGAAAGGGACGCGGAGCGTCCCGGGCTGCATTCCCACGCAGAGCGTGGGAACGATCAGCTACTGAGCCTGAGCCGGCAATTTAAGCTCCGCGCACAACCCACCCCCCTCACGATTACTCAACGTCAACGATCCCCCGATCGCCAACGCCAACTGCTGTGCAATCGCCAACCCTAACCCGGTCCCGCCGGTACTGCGGTTACGCGAATTCTCCACGCGATAAAACGGTTCCATCACCTGGGCCAATTCCTCCTCGGCAATCCCTGGCCCGCGGTCCATCACCTTCACCGACAAACTGCCGTCAGCCTTCGCTTCCACCCACAACTCGGCGGCGCCAGCGAACTTCAGTGCGTTGTCCGTCAGGTTCACGAGCACTCGCCGCAAGGCGTGCGGCCGGGTGTTGATCACCGCGTCGCTTTTACCGCCCAGCTGCACGTCTTTGCCCATGTCCTGATAGTCGAACACCAGGCTGTCGAGGAACGAATCCAGATTGGTGCGGCGACTTTCTTCGGTGGCGCCATGAACGCTGCGGGCATAGGCCACGCCTTCGCGCACCAGGTGTTCTATCTCGCCAAGGTCATTCCAGAGTTTGTCTTTCTCGGCGCAGTCGTCCATGAATTCGGCGCGCAGTTTCATGCGGGTGATCGGGGTTTGCAGGTCGTGGGAAATCGCCGCCAGCAGTTGCATGCGTTCCTTGAGGTAAGCGGCGATGCGCGCCTGCATCGAATTGAACGCTTTGGCGGCATGCGCGACTTCGGTCGGGCCTTTTTCGTCCAGGTGCACCGCGTGGGTGTTGGGGTCCAGGGTCTCCACCGCCTGAGCCAGGCGGGTGAGAGGGCGGATGGCGATTCTCACGGCCAGCCAGGTGCAGATGAGCATCAGTGCCAGTTGCCCCAGCAACACGATGGGCAGCCACGGCGACAACGGCACCATCGAGGGCCGAATGTCGATGGTCACCGGGCTGCCGTCCGCCAGTTTCAGGTGGACCTGATAATGTTTTTCCGGCCCGGGGATGTCGGTCATCGTCATCGGGTAATCCTTGCCGATGGCCTCTTTGATCGACGTCATCGCCATCGGTGAATCGCTCATGGGCACGCCCGGCGAGCCTTCGTTCAACAAATAGCGGTAGTTGCGTCGATCCAGTTGTTGCAGCCAGCTCATGCGTTCTTCGGCCGGCAAGCGGTCGAGGATGGCGATGGAGGTCGAGACGTCGGTTTCCAGATTGCCTAGCATGGTGTTCTTCGTGCTTTGGTAGCGCTCGTAGTACTGCGCGCCGAAAGATAGCACCTGCGCGAGAATCAAGCCGATCAGGAAGATCAGCGACAGCCGCGAGGCGAGCGTGCGAGGCCAGTGCATCGAGAGGTTCATGAGGGCGCCCCGAGCACTTCCACCGGCAGCGAAAACACATAGCCTTCGCTGCGCACGGTTTTGATGTAGGCCGGTTCGCGGGCATCGTCCAGCAGGCGCTGGCGCAAGCGGCTGACCAGCAAGTCGATGGAGCGGTCGAACAGGTCGGCATCGCGGCCTTGGGTCAGGTTCAGCAATTGATCGCGATTGAGTACCCGCTGAGGATGATCGAGGAATACACGCAGCAACCGATATTCCGCGCCACTGAGCGCGATCATCGTGCCGTCCTCATCGAGCAGGTGCCGGGCCGAGGTGTCCAGGCGCCAGCGCCCGAAGGCCAGCAAGCGACCGCTGTCGGTGACCACCAGGTTGGGCGGCAGCATCCGCGTGCGGCGCAGCACGGCGTTGATTCGGGCGAGCAGTTCACGGGCGGCAAATGGCTTGACCAGGTAATCGTCGGCGCCCATTTCCAGGCCGATGATGCGGTCGGTTTCATCGTTGCGCGCGGTGAGCATCAGCACCGGCGTGGCCTTGTGTTTGCCGGCGCGCAACTCACGGCACAGCATCAGGCCATCGTCGCCCGGCATCATGATGTCGAGCACGATCAGGTCCACCGGCGTGGATTCCAGAAAGGTGCGCATTTGCCGTCCATCCGCCACGACGGTGGTGCGCAGGCCGTTTTTCTTGAGGTAGTTGCCTACCAGTTCCCGGATCTCGCGGTCATCGTCCACGATGAGAATGTGATCGACGTGTTCCATTTGGCCAGGCCTCTGTAGCTGGGGGATGTCGCGCAGTCTATCGAGCCTTGGCCCGCTCGCCCGCAGTCCTTTGTATTGCAGTGTATCTGGCCTGTCGGTGGATACACGTGGACGCAAAAACACCCATTTTCAGGGCATTTGTATCGCTCTGTATCCCGGCCCGGTTCTGATACGTACCGATTTACCCGCGCCTGTTCCCGACACAGTCGGGATACCTCGCGGGCTTCTAATAGGTTCCATCGAGGCAAATCAAACCGCCTCGGCCCAATCAACGATTGACCTATCGAAGCCTTGAGGAAACCACCATGAACACCAAAGCCGTCTCCGCCGCTTGCCTGTTTGCCGCCCTGAACATCTGCACCTTGTCGGCCCGCGCCGAAGCCGATGTTTCCGCTAAAACCTACACCTATGGCACGCACCTGGACATCAAGAAAGTGGTGTCGCTGAAACAGGACGCCTCGCCTTCCTGTGGGGTTGTGGATGCCCAGCTGACTTACCTGGATTCCCATAACAAAACCCAGGTTCTGGACTATCGCAAATTGGCTGATGCCTGCAACTCGGACAACTGAGTCCTGCGCTGACCCATGGCCCATCCCATTTGAAACAGGAAGCCCATCATGAACAACGTTACCCGCTATTTGACTGCCATTGCCTTCTCCGCGGCTGGCGCCGCTGCCCATGCCAACGCTGCTGTTGAACAGAAAAGCTGTGGTAGCGCGACTTGCTTTCAGCTGACGCCGGTGGGGGAGACGGGCGGGAACGCCTTTTTGGTAGAGAACGGCGGTAGCCGGACTCCGCAGGGACAGTTGCTGGATAACCAGACTGCTTGAGGGTGTCCGTGAGAGCCACCCCTCACCCCAGCCCTCTCCCCACGGGGGAGAGGGGGAAAGGGGGCAGATCTCCATGCTTTTCAAAATCTGAGTTCGACTCGGACTTTCAGGTCGCAGAATTTCTACCAAACCACTCGGTCAGTCCCCTTGCCCCAGTGGGGAAGGGGAAAGGGGGCAGATCTCCATGTTTTTCAAAATCTGAGTTCGACTCGGACTTTCAGGTCGCAGAATTTCTACCAAACCACTCGGTCAGTCCCCTCGCCCTAGTGGGGAAGGGGAAAGGGGGCAGATCTCCATGCTTCTCAAAATCTGAGTTCGACTCGGACTTTCAAGTCGCAGAATTTCTACCAAACCACTCGGTCAGTCCCCTCGCCCCTCTGGGGAGAGGGTTAGGGTGAGGGGTGGATTTCGAATCCTAACCACCATTTTCAAGGTGACATCCATGTTTCTCATCGCTTTCCTGGGCGGCATATTGACCGTCCTCAGCCCTTGCATCCTCCCGGTCGTGCCGTTCCTGTTCGCCGGTGTTAAACGCACACGATCCTCGATCCTGCTCACCCTCGGCGGCATGGTCCTGACCTTCGCCCTGATTTCCAGCCTGGCCGTGGTCAGCAGCGAGTGGGTAATACACGCCAACAACACCGGCCGTCACGTCGCACTGATCGTGATGGTGCTGTTCGCCCTGTCGTTGATTTCCGCCCGTGTCGGTGACTGGCTGGCCCGTCCCTTCGTGGCGCTGGGCAACCGTCTCGATCCGGACACCCGCAATATGTCCGGCCCGTTGAGTTCGATCATGATCGGCGTTGCCACCGGCCTGCTCTGGGCTCCGTGCGCCGGACCGATCCTCGGGGTCATCCTCACGGGCGCCATGCTGCAAGGCGCAAACGCTCAAACCAGCCTGTTACTGGTGGCGTACGGCATGGGCAGCGCATTGTCCCTGGGCACCTTGATCTTCGCCGGTCGCGGCCTGGTCAATCGCTTGAAGTCGTCGATCCCGGTCACCGGTTGGCTGCGTCGTGGTACGGGTGTTGCGGTACTGGCGGCTGCGGCGGTGATTTCCACCGGCGCCGACAAAACACTGCTGGCCGGCACTTCATCCGAAGGCGTCAGCAGCATCGAGAAAGGGCTGTTGGAAACCGTGCCGAAGGTTGTCGATTACTTGGTCAGCAAGGTCAGCGCAGACTCGTCCATGGACAATGCCCAAGGCGCCATGCCGTCAATTGCCGGCGCAGTGCAATGGCTTAACTCACCAGCCCTGACCAACGAGTCCCTGAAAGGCAAAGTGGTGCTGGTGGATTTCTGGACCTACGACTGCATCAACTGCCAGCACACCTTGCCCTACGTGAAGGACTGGGCGAAGAAATACGAGAAGGATGGTCTGGTGGTGATCGGCGTCCACACCCCTGAATACGGTTTCGAGCGCATCATCGACAACGTCAAGGATCAGGTGAAAAAGCTCGGCATCACCTACCCGGTGGCCATCGACAACAACTACGCGATCTGGCGCAACTTTGACAACCAGTACTGGCCGGCTCACTACCTGATCGATGCCAAGGGGCAGGTGCGTTACACCCACTTTGGTGAAGGCCGCTACGAGACTCAGGAGAAAGTGATTCAGCAGTTGCTGGAAGAGGCTAAAGCCCCCGCCGCATAAACCTTCAAATCAATGGCTCACAGGCTGCGCGCCGTGGGCCATTGGTTTTTTCTCCTGACTGCGCCGCCACGCCGCCGGTGGCGCTCCATACTCTCGGCGAAAGGCCCGACTGAACGCCGTGTCGGTCTGGTAGCCCACCTCTTCGGCAATCCGCATCAACGAGCTGTTACTGCTGCGTAACAGGTTGGCCGCCAGCAACATCCGCCATTGCGTCAGGTACTGCATCGGCGAACTCCCCACCAGTTGCTGGAAGCGCTCCGCCAACACCGATCTTGACGTGCCGGCAGTACGCGCCAGTTCATCCAGCGTCCAGGCGTGACACGGTTTTTTGTGCAACGCGTTGAGGGCGGCGCCAACGATCCGGTCGCCCACACCCGCCAGCCAACCGGTGCGACCTTCGCCCTGTTCGTGCATGTACAGGCGCAGCACCTCGATGAACAACACCTCGGCCAGTTTCGCCAGCACACCTTCGCCGCCGGGGCGGGGCGAGCGCGCTTCGGCCAGCGCATAACGGACCGACGATTCCAGCCAGATACCGGCATTCGAGCCGCGCACATTGACCCGGACCACCGCCGGTAACCCGGTCAGCAACATGCCGGCCAGACGGGTATCGCAGGCCAGATAGCCGCACACCAATCGCGTTACAGCGCCGCCACCGCCATAGCTCAATTGCCGTGGACGCCGCGCCAGCACCACGTCCAGCCGCGCACCGGTGGCCGGCGCGAGCCCAGGTTGTGAGCTCATGCGATGGGCGTCTCCCTGCGGGAAAACCACCACATCGCCGGCCGTCAGCAGGAGCGGCGGATCATCACCCAGTTCCACATAACACTCGCCTTCGGTGATCAAGTGGAAGATCACCACGCGTTCGGCGCCAGGCTCCAGAAACGGCGCCGCCGTGTCGGCGCTCGGCGATTGGTAGCACCAGGGGGCAGTGAACCTGGCATTGATGAAAATCGCGCCGACCAGGCGGACGACGCGCAGCGTCTGGGACAGGGCGTCCATGGTGGTTTTTCCGTGTGGGCGGCTGCTTTGGGTGGTGAGCTTGATTGTGAGCCTGTCGCTGCACACCGTGAAATCTCCGGACGATCGGGCAGGGTTGGCCGACGATCGGGCAGGACGCCAGCGTTGCTCGGCGCGATAGTTGGCACACAGGGTCAGCCGACCCTGTCATCAATAACAAGAATGAGAGGTTGCCATGCCTAAGTTCGTTATAGAACGCGAGATTCCAGGTGCTGGAACACTGTCAGAAAGGGATTTGAAAGCCGTCTCGCAAAAGTCGTGCAAGGTGTTGCGCGATCTGCCAGAGGTGCAGTGGCTTCAGAGTTACGTCACCGGTGACAAGCTCTACTGCGTGTACATCGCGCCGAACGCGGAGCTCATCCGGGAACACGCCAGGCAGGGTGGTTTCCCTGCCAACAGCGTGTCCCAGGTCATGAGCATTATCGATCCCACGACGGCGGAGTAAGCGTCCGCCGGTTCCTGCTCAGTGATCCAACTCCGCCAGAGAAAGAATCCATGAGTACACCCATTGATCTTACTGCCTTGAAAAACCGTCAAATGGCCTCTTGGGCCAGCGGCGACTATGCGGTGATCGGCACCACCTTGCAGATCGTCGGCGAGCAACTGGCCGAGGCCTGCGACCTGCTTTGCGATGAACGCGTGCTCGACGTGGCCGCCGGCAACGGTAACGCGACGCTCGCTGCCGCGCGCCGTGGTTGCCGCGTCACGTCGACCGATTATGTGGCCGCGCTGCTGGAACGCGGCGAAGACCGGGCCAGGGCAGAACGCCTGGACGTGATGTTTCAAGTGGCTGACGCTGAAGCCTTGCCGTTCGAGGATGCCAGCTTCGATGCCGTGCTTTCGACCTTCGGTGTGATGTTTACCCCGGATCAGCCCAAGGCGGCGGCGGAACTGGCGCGGGTTTGTCGCCCAGGAGGGCGGATTGGCCTCGCCAACTGGACGCCCGAAGGGTTTGTCGGCCAGATGTTCAAGACCCTCGGCCGCCACCTGCCGCCACCGCCGGGCGCTCAACCGCCTTCGCAGTGGGGCACCGAAGCCTGGCTGAACACGCAGTTCGACGAACGTGACTTTCTACTCCAGGTGGCGCGCAAGACCTTCAACTTCCGTTACCGCTCGGCCGAGCATTTCATCGACACGTTCCGCACCTGGTACGGCCCGGTCCACAAAGCCTTCGCAGCGCTGCCTCCTGAAGGCGCCCAAGCGCTGGAAAACGACCTGACCGAACTGATCAACCGCATGAACAGAGCAGGAGAAAAATCGCTGGTGGTGCCGAGTGAATACCTGGAGGTGGTGATCACCCGGCGTTGATCTGGCAATACAAAACCCCGGTGGGAGTGAGCCTGCTCCGGGCGGCGTTCCGACGATGAGGGCCTTACATTCAACATTGATGTTGACTGAAAGTCCGCCATCGCGAGCAGGCTCACTCCCACAGGGTTTGTGGTGTTTGGTCGGGGGGAATTATTCATCCAGCCGCTCGGTGTACACCACCCAAACGCTGCACGGCATTTTGTACAGCAGATGCTCCACCGTACTGCCGATCAGCCGGCCCATGCCGCGATGACCGATCCGGCCCATGACAATCACGTCAATGTCATAGGCATCGACATAGCGGGTGAGGACCTTGGCCGGGTTGCCCATGATCATGTGCCGCTGCTCCGGCGCGATGCCGTTGCGCTCGGCCAGGTCGTTGAAGGCATCTTCCTGGTAATCGAATACGGTCCTGGCCTTGCCCGACGAGAAGAACGCCGAACCGTTATCGAAGCCGAATTCGTCGGCGCTGATGGATGAAAGGTCATAGGCGTAGACCAGATCGAGCTCGGCATTACAGGCGCTCGCCAGTTTTGCCGCCTCGTGGAGGATCCGGTCGTTGAAGGTTTTGTAATGGTCATCGCGATGAAAGGGGTCGACCGCCGCGACGATCTTTTTCGGCAAGGCGTGCACGGCGTGGCTGACGAAATGCAGCGGCACCGGGCATTCGCGCAACAAGTGCACATCGAGCGGGGTAAACATCAGCCGCGACAGCAGCGATTCGTGCTCCAGCGCCTTAATCAGCACATCCATCGGCTGCTCTTTGAGGTGAATCAGGATTTCCTCCAACGGGCGTTCGACCCAGGCCACTTCGGTGGTGACATGGACCCCGATTTTGCGCAAGGGGCGGGCCTGTTCCTCAAGCCATTGGCGGTGGCGCTCGACGTAGCCCACGCGCATCTGTTCCAGGGCCTTTTCGTTGACCAGACTGGCGGTCGCCAGGCCTTCAAGGTAATCGAAGGCGACGATGTGCAGCGCGGCGTCTTCGGCCTTGGCCAGTGCAGCGGCCCTGTCGAAAGCGGGGCTGTGCTCCATCAGCGGTGATGCAACCAGCATGAAGCGGGATTGACCAGACATGACGAACCTCCCGTGGATTAGCCGCCCGACGTGCGGCTCGTGCGACGTACATCCAGGCTCTAAGTATTGACCATGATCAACCTTCCGTCCGTAAACCGGGTGCCGGCTGAGGTTCGTGCTGGTGCTGGTGCCGGATGCGTTGACCGGGCGCGAGGATATCCAGAACTATTACTTGGGGCCGTGGGGGAGGGCACTATTGAATGAACACTAACTGCACATGACACTAACGGCCTTTGCGGCGCGTTGCAGTTCTTGTTTAACGTCGACCGGTATCCGCTGTTTCACCAGTCGTTGTTCGAGGAATGTCTGATCGCCTCGGGTATCCACCTGAGCGTCAATAGCCGCATCCTGTGCTTCTATGGTGGCAGCGTGAGCCTCTATGACCGAATCGACCTCCGCGTCGCTCTTGGCGGCGTCGAGCGCACCTATGAGGGTTGCGACTTCATCTTCTTCAGCCTTGCCATAGGCTTCTACGGACAGTCCGGCAGCCAACGCCCGCGCCCGGATTTCCACGCCTTGGAGCGTCTGCTTGGCCTGCCCGCACAGCAAGTCGTGTTTTTGGCTTTCGACGATTTTCCATTGGAAAAATCCATAGGTCATCGTGCCGATAATCGCTACGGTGATACCACCGATCAGGATCCGTTTCATGGCTACAGTCGTGAAAGTCTGGGGATTGAGGGGGCGGCGGACATCGCTTCGTTCTCTATTCGAGGAATTGAAAGCGTAGCACCGGAACCCGGTCAAGCCCGGTCCAATGTCAATGCAAATTACAGTAGTGAAGGAACGACGTGTCTTCAAGACTATAGCGTCACAGCCCTCGGCGTCCCGCTAGTTGCCGTCCGCCACTTTGCGTTCTATCTCCGCTATTTTCCGACTGAGCTCCTCAGCTTCCAGCTCTTTGGTTCGAGTTGAAGAGGGCGTATTTGTCTGATCGACGTTGACGGGCTTGCCAGACGTATCGGTGGGCGGGGCGTTTGACGTTGCTTCTGGTTCGACGTCGTTAACACTGTCATCGTTGTTCATATCGCTGACCTCCATTGACCTGAACATTGGATTCAACGCCATGGCTTGAGTTCGAGATTTTTTGTCGGCGTCGATCAGCTTGGGCCATGAAACCTACCGGCGGTCAGACCGCCTGAATTTTCCCGCCGGTTGGCACTCCACCGTCCGAGGAGCAGTCGCTACTTAATGGCGGTGTAATCCGCCGGGGGAACACGTAATGCCATCGGTCGAAGATTTCAGAATCCAGTCTCACGCTTTCCTGATCGAACTGGATGCCGCAACGATGGGCATGATGACGCTGGTCTCTTCCAAACGTGTTTCAGGACCAGAATGGGAAGAGGCGACCAAACGGCATCACGATGCTTACGAGATCTGGAATGCCTTTCTTAATGTCTCTCCTTCAAGCACTGACGTCGTCACTCCGTTAATTACTTCGGGCGCCGACTAAGGACGGCTGGACGAAAACACGACAACTCCCCCCGGCGATTCACCGTATCAGTGCTCTTTGACTTTCTTGATGCGGAAAATAATCAGCGCAAGGATCGCGATCGCGAGGGGCGTCATCGCCAGCATCGCCTCTCGTGGGGCCACCTCGGCGCCGAGCAGGTGCAACCCTGAGTAGCCAAGCTTGAGCAGGTTCAGCAGGTAGTAAGTAATGGCGATAATCGACAGACCTTCCACGGCGCGCTGGATCTTGATCTGAGCGTCGGCGCGGGCGTTCAGGCTTTTGAGAATTTCCGAGTTCTGTTCTTCCATTTCCACCTGAACCCGGGCTTGCAACAGGTCGCCCAGATTGGCCACGCTTTTCGCCAGGTGCTCCAGGCGTTGTTCGGTGGCGGTGCAGTACCTGACGGTGGGTTTGAAACGGCGTTCGATGAACACCCCGAGGCGCTGGCAATCGCCGACGTGACTTTCCCGCAATTCGCCCAGGCGCTCGTACACGAGTTGGGCATAGGCCTGGGTGGCACTGAAGCGGTGGCGGGTTTTCGCGGTACTGCTGACCACTTGGGCTGACAGGTTGGAGATGTCCGCCAGCAGGGCTTTCGCGTTGCCGCTGTCGGCGTCGGCGTTACGCTCGGAGAGGGTGACCAAGGTCTTGTCAAAGATATCGAGTTGCGCGCTCAAGGTCTTGGCCATGGTCAACGACAGCGAGGCCATCATGCGGTAGGTCTCGATTTCCAGCAGACGACGGATCATCCGCCCTTGGCGGTAAGCGTTGAGGCGCCGGTTGATGAACAGGATGTGGTTGTTGCCCTCCTCGCTGAGACGGAAATCGCTCCAGACCACCGCATCGCCACCGCCCACGCAGGAACCGCACGGGTCCTTGAAACCGTAGCCGGCGAGGTCCAGGCCTGCTTCTCCACGCACGACGATCTGCACCGAGTTGATCAGCTGCGGCAAATGCGCTTCGACCTTTTGCGCCAACACCTCGGGCAGCGATGTCCAGGACAGGTCATCGCAGGATGAAGTGACCACCAGGGTCAGGGTGAAGAACTCGGCGTGGCGTTCCCATTTCAGGGCATGGCCATCGAGTCGGGTGATGCCCTGGGCGGCATGAGGATCGATCGGAGCAGGGCAGCAGCGCTCCAGCAGCGCATTGCACTCCGGCTCCCCGCCAAGGAAGGCCAGATGAAACACATGGGCCGGTTCGTCGAAATACAGTGACGGGCGCGCGTGCAATTCGTTGTGCAGGGTTTGTCGTTGCGGATGCATGCTGTTCAGGCCATTGATCGACTGCTGTTGTAGGTGGGACAGGTCGATGAACTGATGAGTCACAAGCTCAAAAAAAGGCGCCTTGTAAATCGTGAATCAGGCGCCAAAAACGCAAGAAACGGGTTACTTCTTGCTTGATTGTTCTCTGATCTGAGTCAGGCTGAGTCGTGGGGTCAATGCTTCAGGGTCGACCCTGACCTCAATCAAGGATGGCCGGGACATACCCAGGCAGCGTTCAAACGCCGGGGCAAATTCCGACGTGGCGGTGACCACCTCGCCATGCAGTCCATAGGCTTGGGCCAGTGCGGCGAAATCCGGGTTGTGCAATTCAGTGCCTGACACGCGTCCAGGGTAGTTGCGTTCCTGGTGCATTCTGATGGTTCCGTACATTCCGTTGTTGATCACAACGAAAATCACATGGGCGCCATATTGCGCTGCGGTCGCTATCTCCTGACCGTTCATCAAGAAGCAGCCATCCCCGGAAAACGAAACCACCACTCGATCCGGGCATGTCAGTTTGGCGGCCACCGCCGCAGGAACGCCGTAGCCCATGGAACCATTGGTTGGGCCTAACTGAGTGCGGTATTGGCGGAACTGATAGAAGCGTTGAAGCCAGACGGCATAGTTTCCGGCGCCATTGGTCAGGATCGCGTCGTCTGGAAGTCTGCGATTCAACCACTCAATGATTTCGGCCATTTGCACATCGCCAGGGGAGGGCGAGTGTTGCAGATTTTCGCGGTAGCTTTTGTTGAGGGTGCGCGTCCATTCACTCTTTACCGGGCTGGTCACCGCTGGAAGCTTTGCGGCTGACTGGGCAAAGGTCGACATGCTGCTGTTGATCGCTAACGCAGGTTGGTAAACCCGCCCCAGTTCCTCGATGCCTTGATGAACATGGATCAAGGTTTGCTTCGGTACCGGGATGTCCAGGGCCGCATAGCCGCCCGTTGAAACCTCACCCATTCTGGAGCCCACGACCAGCAGCAGGTCGGCGTTTTTTACCGCTGAGGACAGTTGCGCTGACGCGGCGAAACCAAGATCGCCGACATAGTTCGGGTGTCGGTTGTCGAACAGGTCCTGGCAGCGAAAGGAGGCCGCAACCGGGATGTTTTGCTGTTCAGCAAAAAGCCGGATGTCGTGCACTGACTCGGGGTCCCAGCCACTGCCACCCAGCACCATCAATGGTCGCTCTGATTGCTCAAGCAGTTGCTGCATGGCGGCCATTTGCTCGGCAGCGGGGGTCATCAATACGCGTTTGAAAGGCCCGGCGTCACTGACTTCCGCCATTTCGGTCAGCATATCTTCCGGCAATGCGACCACTACAGGCCCAGGCCTGCCATTGACCGCTCGGTGGAACGCCTGGCTGATCAGTTCGGGGAGTCTGCGGGTGTCGTCTATTTGCACGACCCATTTCGCCAAGGGGCCAAACATCTGGCGAAAATCAACTTCCTGAAAGGCTTCGCGATACTGCTGATCGCGAGCGACCTGGCCAATGAACAGAATCATCGGCGATGAATCCTGGAACGCCGTGTGAACGCCAACCGAAGCGTTCGTTGCACCCGGGCCTCGGGTCACGAAGCAAATGCCTGGCTCGCCCGTGAGCTTGCCGTAGGCTTCGGCCATATAGGCCGCCCCACCTTCCTGGCGGCACACCACCAGATCGATTTCTTCTTGCACGTCATGCAATGCATCGAGCACCGCGAGGTAGCTTTCTCCCGGAACACAAAAAGCTCTTTTGACGCCATGGATGCGTAAGGCATCCACCAAGATCTGACCTCCGCTACGACGAGAAATGGTTTTATTCATTGTTATCTCCTGAGTCGAATGGTGCGGTGTGAAAGGGTGAATCGCGCTCTTTCTGACAGGTACTGACTCGATCAATTGGAAGAACAACGGCTAACGTCTGCGCCACGAATTCTGAGCATCATCGAGAAGGGGTACAAACGATGATTGCTCAGCACTTCATTCCCTCAGCTATTGAAGTCGGGCTTCAAGTCACCCAGTGACTTTATTATGCTGCCGCGCACTTCAGTCATGGCTGTAAGTCTGAAATTGCAATTTCACACGACTACCGACTAATATACGATCCATATACATTTCATATTGGATCGAGCAGTGGGTATCGTAAAAATTTCAGAAGCCATGCACGAGAATCTGCGCGTCGCCAGCGATGCGTTGAGTCGCTCGATCAACGCACAAGCCGAGCACTGGATGCGCATCGGGATGCTTGCGGAGTTGCATCCCAACCTGGACCACAGCGACCTCTGCCGCGTGCTGATTCGTGCCGAACTGGCGGGCGGCCTCGATGTAAAACAGCTGTGCGCACTCGCCGATTTTTCGCAAAGCGCCCAGGTTGATGCCGCATCAGGAGCCAAGCCATGAAGGCCAATGTAAAGCTCAATGCCCCGGCAGAAATAGCCATGTCTCGCGCTGCGGGCGCGCTGGCCGCCGAGGTCCTGGCCATGATTGCTCCGCATGTCAAAGCGGGGGTCACCACCGACGAACTTGACCGGCTCTGTCACGACTACATCGTCAACGTGCAGAAAGCCATTCCGGGCAATGTCGGCTATCACGGCTTCCCGAAAACCGTGTGTGCATCGGTCAACCAAGTGGTCTGCCATGGCATTCCTTCGGCCACGCCACTCAAGGATGGCGACATCGTCAATATCGACATTGCCGTGATCAAGGAGGGTTGGTACGGCGACACCAGCCGCATGTACTTCGTGGGTGAGCCCGGCCCGGAGGCCCGACGTCTGACAGAGACGACCTATGAAGCGATGTGTGCCGGTATTCGCGTCGTCCGCCCCGGCGCTACGCTGGGTGACATTGGCCATGCCATTCAGAAGGTGGCCGAAAGAGACGGGTTCAGCGTCGTGCGTGAATACTGCGGTCACGGTATCGGCAAGATTTATCACGATGAGCCGCAAGTCCTTCACTACGGCTTCCCAGGCCAGGGCCTGAAACTGAAAACCGGCATGATCTTCACCATTGAACCCATGTTGAACGCTGGCAAACGCCATGTGAAAACCCTGGCCGATGGCTGGACCGTGGTCACCAAGGATCACTCACTCTCGGCTCAGTGGGAACATATGGTCGCGGTCACTGACGACGGCTTCGAGGTGCTGACCCGTTGGCCCGATAGTGTCGATGGGTATCGCGCCATCGTTTAGGCGCAAAATGGCGCGAGTGGTTTTGAAACTTCTACAGTTAGCATTGAGGTTTATCAACGCACCCGACGACCTGTTGGGTAACGTAACCGAGCAGGCCGAACATTGATCGAGCGACGTCAATTCAGCGGAGGGATGAAGGGGAAAAATCTCCGCTATCTGAATGAGAACCCCAACGAGAAGACTCAGGTGGTCAGGGCAGGGTTTCTGCTGCTTGAGCATTTCTCGCTGCCCGCATTCACGCAAGCACTGGATACGATAGTCACCGCGAATCTTCTGCGACCCGGGTTGTTCTCTTCCCGAACGTTCGGCTTGACCGATGAGGAAGTCATCAGTGACCTGGGCCTGGTCATTCGCCCGGATAGCCGTTTCGTTGGCTCAACGATCCAGGACCTGGACCTTCTGGTCATTTGCGGCGGCTACAGGACAGAACTCAAAGCGACGGATGAACTCATCTCCCTGTTGAGGGCTGCATCAGACCAGGGCGTCATTCTGGCCGGGTTGTGGAATGGCGCATGGTTCCTGGGAAGGGCAGGCTTGCTGGACGGATATCGTTGCGCGATTCACCCCGAACATCGCCCCGCGCTCGCGGAAATCTCCAAGGCGACGCATGTCACCAGTGAACCCTACGTCATCGATCGAGACCGGCTCACGGCTTCCAGTCCCTCGGGGGCGTTCCACATGGCGCTGGACTGGATCAAAGGCTTGCACGACAAAGCCCTCGTCGAGGGGATTGAAGACATCCTGGCTTTCGAGGAGTCGCGTTATCGGCGCATAAAACCGACTGAAAATATCTGTGTGAGCGCGCCATTACGCGAGGTGGTGAAGCTGATGGATGCCAACCTCGAAGAGCCTCTGGAACTGGAGCAGTTGGCGGTTTACGCCGGCCGTTCGCGTCGACAACTCGAGCGCTTGTTCAAGGAACAACTGGGCACAACGCCGCAACGCTATTACATGGAATTGCGGATCACCGAGGCGCGTCGGCTGCTCCAGCACACCGAACTGTCCCAGGTGGACGTGTTGGTGGCTTGTGGCTTTGTTTCGCCGAGCCATTTCAGCAAGTGTTACAGCTCGTACTTCGGTTACAGGCCCTCCAAGGAAAAGCGACTGGTCAAGTAGCAATGCTGCCGACCGGTAAGCGCCGAAGCGCTCATGCAGTGGTATGAAGAACGACAGCGCAAGTAGCCCTCAAACCTCTCACCGGCAACCGATGGGCTGAATCTTTCGGCGCTCGTTGACCACTGCCGTGCTATTGCGCAACGTCAACTCAAACGGCAATACCACCTGACGTTGTGCAATCGACCGTCCAGCGATTGATGGCGGCCGGAGGTGATCAACTGCCTTTCGAAAACAGACCGAAAAAACAGCCGAGGCCTTTAGGGGCATCGGTTTTTTTTTGTGCCGTCCCGGCGCGACGGCATCCGAACTAACTCGTCCGGGTTCTTGCAGACGGGGAAATCCCTGCTTAACTCTGAACCAATGGTCAAACCGTGACTAGGTGGTCACGGAGGCCATCCGGGCACCGTCATGCTGTGCGCTTAGTTCAAATTGGTACAAGGAAAAGTAACATGATGCCGAAAACTGCCATCGTCGAGATCTGCGGGAAGTACAAGGTTTATACCGAGCACTATCTCAACAGCGCCGCTAACAAGACCATCATTCTGGTCAACGGCTCATTGGCAACAACAGCATCCTTTGCTCAAACGGTGCGTTACCTGCAACCACGATTCAATGTGGTCCTCTACGACCAGCCCTACGCCGGTCAGTCGAAGCAACACAACCTCCACGGCCAACCGATCCGAAAGGAAGACGAGGCAGCGATTCTGCTGGAATTGATCGAACACTTTTGTGTACACCATGTACTGTCCTTTTCCTGGGGCGGTGCGGCTACCTTGTTGGCGCTGGCCCAGCAGCCGCGACGAATCGAGAAAGCGGTGATCAGTTCATTCGCCGCACGGGTCAATGCGCCGATGCGCGATTACCTGGAGCGTGGCCTGAGCCATCTCCAGGCGTGTGACCGTCTCAATGTCAGTCGCTTGATCAACAGCACGATCGGCAAGCACCTGCCATCGCTGTTCAAACGCTTTAATGACCGTCATGTCAGCAGCCTGGCCGAGCACGAGTACCGGCAGATGCATTTCCACGTCAATGAGGTGCTGACCCAAGACACCCATTGCTATGTCGCCTGTGCCAATGCGATCGAAATCCCGCTGCTGTTTGTCAACGGCGAATGGGATGAGTACACCTCGGTAGAAGACGCCCGGATTTTTGCCGATCATGCCCCTCAGTCCTGCTTCCATACCATCAAAAACACCGGGCATTTCCTCGATATGGAACACCCGGCGGCCTTGCATGACACCCGCCAGGCCTTGCTCGGTTTTCTGGATCCGGCTTGCAGGAAGCAGGGCCGTGTTGCCTCAGATATCCAGGTCAATTACGTATGAGCCATTGAATTCCGGGTTTTCATTAACGCCATTTTTTGCATAACCCCGGGCATTGCAAATGACCCGGGTTTTGCCCACCGCGTAGTCAAAGCTCCCATGGGTATGGCCATGTAGCCAAAGCGCCGGTTGCCAGACGTTGATCCGGTCTTCGAGGTCTGAAACAAAACTCGCGTTAATCGGCGAGTTCTCAAACAGCGGGCTTATGCTCAACCGTGTCGGTGCGAAATGCGAAACCACCACCGTGGGCGTCGTTCTGTCGCGGGTGAAGCAGTCTTCCAGCCAGGCGACTGTCTGCAAAAAAACCAGTTGGGAAACTGCCGGGCTGAACAGGTCTGGAAAATCGGGCGAGATTTTTATGTGGGTGAAGTCCCGCATGAGCTTCGTAGCCAGATCAACACCCTGTGCCCGATCCTCTGCAGAATCGAAAAGACGATAGTCAGACCACAGGGTGCAACCCAAAAACCGCACGCCGTTGTGGAGATACTCCGAGCGTTCCAATACGTGGATCTGTGTCCCTTGCGACAACCTGTTCAAGTGTTCGTAGGTAGAAATCAGGTCACTGCCATAAAACTCGTGATTCCCTGCCACGTACACCACCGGAAGAGGGCACGATTTGGCCCACTCAATGGCCGCAGCCGGACGAGCGATGTCTCCGGCGAGAACGACAATATCGGCATCCACATCGGGAAAAGGTAACGCGTTGACGGACAAGTGGATGTCTGACAGCAAGGCAATGCGCATGGATCGACTCCTACCTGCTTTGAATGTCAGCCCATTCTACTGACAAGTTGATAACCTCCTGCCACACCTTCTTTTCGTTGCAGCCAGATGTGCTGGCGTTGCAGAACCGAAGTGTTACTACGTGGCCGGGGAGTGGGACTTTGTGCTGGTGCTGGTGCTGGTGCTGGCGGTTCGAGACGCTGGTATCCATGAGCAACGTCAAGGTGGGGTTGCAGGTTGATTGAAGAGTAGATCTGGAGGGGGAGAGCAGCTCAACGACGGCAGCTTCTATTTGATCTGCGCACCTCGCGCCTTTAACAACTCCCGCAATACCGACCGATGGCAATGCGCTTCCTCTTCGCAATAACAGCCAATGGCCAGTGACGTCTGGTGGGACAACGCCGCCAACAAATCGAGCAATTGGCTGGGCGCCGGGTGGTTCATTTCGGTTTTGAACTTGCGCTTGAAGGCTTCCCACGCCTTGTCGTCTTCCGCCGCTTTGGCTTCTGCGACCAGCTCGGCGCTGGGAGACAGCAGCGGCTGCCACACGTCATAAAAATCCCGACGGGCAAACTCGGCTTTTGGCACGCCACGCGGCGGGCGACGCACCGTGCCCAGGCGCAGGCCTTCATTGGCAGCGCGCGGAGAGCCGAGGCGCACGATATGGATGGGCATGCTCTGCCTTCCTTTATTACCGCGAGTTTTCGAACCACTCCAGCGCCGTGCGCCAGATGCAGATCCCCAGGAAATAAGCCGACATCAGCAGCCAAAGCCCCATCACCATCGGGTTGATCACCGGATGGTTGACCACCAGCGACAAGCTGCACAGCAGCCAGATGGCCGTCACGGCGATGTTGATCGGCATGAACTTGCGCACGCGGAACGGGTGGAGGAATTTCATCCGGGTCACGGTTAACAGCGCCAGGCCGATGATGGTGAGCAAAGTGATCCAGGGCGACGGGGCGATGATGTACAAGCACAGGGCTACCACGTTCCACGCGGCGGGGAAGCCCTGGAAGTAGTTGTCTTTGCTCTTCATGTTGACGTTGCAGAAGCAAAACAGCGACGAGACCAGAATCAGCGACACGGACAGCAGCAGCGTGTAGTCCGGCAAGGGGATGTAACGATAAATGAACAGCGCGGGGATAAACACGTACGTCAGGTAGTCGATGACCAGATCGAGGATCGAGCCATCGAAACTTGGCAGTACCGACTGGACATTGACCTTGCGTGCCAACGCGCCATCCAGCCCATCGACGATCAGGGCGACGCCCAGCCACAGCAGGCAGTTTGTGGCCTGGTTTTCCAGCAGGGCGAGGGTCGCGAGGAAGGCAGTGACCACGCCGGTGGCGGTAAAACCATGGGCGCCCCATGCTTTTAGCCTGGCGATGTGTAGGGTCGATATCACGGGGGCGTTCTCCAGAAAGTGAAGCAAGCCTGTTATCACCCCTTCAATGGGAGTGTCGGCAAACCTAGTCAGGTTGCATGTATCGACCGGGAATCCGGGGATAAGGTTCACCACCAGTAAATCTTAGCTGGGCCGCCAAAAAATACCCCGGATAAATCCGGGGGTATTAAATGAAACATCGGCGCAGGGCGATACGTTTTACTCAAGCGCAGTGATCAGCGGATGGATCGGCTGCAGACAGGCTCATTCACAGCGCCTTGCTCATGAACACCCGACTCGTGCCTGGCGGGTCGCAGGGCACTTCGCCGAAGCGCTGCCAGCCGTGTTTTTCATAGAACTGCGGGGCCTGGAAACTCAGGGTATAGAGCACCGCCGAGCGGCATCCGCGACGCCGGCCTTCTTCCTCGTACGCGTTGAGCAGTCGAGAACCGAGCCCTGAGCCGCGCAGTGACTCGGGCAAATAGAACAAATCGAGAAACAACAGACCGAGCGACGTACGCCCGGTAATACCGCCCAGCACCTGATGGGTATCCGGATTGCGGACCGTGACTGCCAGCGACTGGCGGTCGTTGATGCCGGTCATCTGATCATTGAAGGCACTCAGCCCGGCGCTGAGTACGTGCTCGACTTCAGGTTCGATGACGTCGCTGACGACAATCAGATGGCGGTCCATGTGTTCGGTGATCCTGTGGGCTTTGGGTCTGCGAGGGTAGAACACTCGCAGCCGATGGTCATCAGGGTCAGCCAAACGGTGATGGCGCATTTGCCGGCGAGGACTATCGTTGCCTGACTGGATCACTCCAACCGATGAGGACATCGTCATGAACACCAGCGATCTGCTCGAACAATTACTCAGGGTCGGCCAAGGCTCAATGTCGCAACAGCGGGGCGGTGACGCGTCGGCCCAAGGTGGTCTCGGCGGTCTCGGTGGATTGCTCGGCGGCCTGTTGGGCAGTGGCGCCGGTTCAAGCGTCGGGGGCGGTGGCCTGGGTGGTTTGCTCGGTGGTCTGCTGGGCGGTGGCGCAACCATGGGCGGTTCGACCCAGACCCGCTCGGGTGGCGGCACGAACTACGCGGCGCTGGCTTCGCTCGGAATGATGGCATTCCAGGCCTATCAAGCCTGGCAACGCAACCAGGCCTCGGCGCCGCAACAGGCACCGCGCACTGTCGACCTGTTGTCCGGCCCGGAAGTCGAGGACCACAGCCATGCGATCCTCCGTGCATTGATTGCGGCGGCGAAGGCCGATGGCCGGATTGATGACGCCGAGAAGCAGATGATCAGCAGCGAAATCGGCCGCCATACGGATGACCCAGAGCTCCAGCAATGGCTGGATGACGAAGTCGCGCGGCCGCTGGACGCCGCCGATGTGGCGCAGTCGGCCACGGATTCCGGCATGGCGGCGGAGATGTACCTGGCCAGTGTGATGCTGGTGGACGATCAGCAGGACGCCGAACGTAGCTATCTGGATGAACTGGCGGCGGCGCTGAATATCGATCCGGACCTGCAAGTGCATCTGGAGCAACAGGCCAAAGGTGGCGTGGCCTGAATGCAGCCCTGATAGGCCGGGTGTGACGCAGGCATTGTGAAAGGAACGCGGAGCGTCCCGAGAGGCATTCCCACGCAGAGCGTGGGAACGATCAACGAGAGCGCTGGCCCTTACAGGGGGGCAGGGGCTTTTGGCAGCAGAAACGTAACGCCGAAGCTCTCGGCGATTGCCAGTATCTGCGGTAAATCCTGCGGCACTTTGAGCTGATCCAGCGCGGCAAAGAACTGACCACCGCGCGGATCAGACACCACGCCGATCATCTTCGCCGTCGCACTGATGTTCTTGTAAGCATGAATAGTCCCACCGGGAATATGCACATACCCCCCGGGGAGAACAGTGGTGGCCTTGCCCGCAATCGTCACTTCCACCTGCCCGTCAATCACATAGAACGCTTCGTCCCAAGGATGAAAATGCGCGGGTGGCCCGCCGCCTTGCACGCCTTCCTGGATATGCATTTCAAAAGGTTTGCTCAGATCTCCACCTGCAAGAATGGTGATGGTCTCACCCACGACATTGACCGGGTCGGTTTTTTTTCCGGTCTCGATGACATGAATCGTTCGCATGATTGCTCTCCGAAGGATGAGTCCATACCCGCTGAGTATATTCACTTGATCTGGCGCCGGGGCCGCGCCACAAGCCCGTCTGTCCGGGCGATTTCAACGCCGATGGAATTTTCTTCCGGGGGTGTCGCTCTGCTGATGTAGAGACGTGCTGATTCAGCGGATAAGCCTGCACGCTACACTTAAAGGGCTTGCCGCCGACGAGCAAATGCAGGTCTTGATTCCGTGGTTGTCCGCCCATCGGCACGCCCACCCCACTGGCCTGATGGCCACGCGACGGTTCATCGAACTCACATCCGTTTTCGATAGGGAGCCCTTAATGAATCAGGAAGAACACCTTGGCGCCGCCGATCTGGCGTTGTTGCAGCTGGGGCGCCGCTTGCAGGCCGACGGTTACCGTTTCATCACGCCAACGCCGCTGACCCATCAGCGGGTCAATGATCGCTCCTTCGGGCAAAGCGCCCGGACCCTGCGTGAAGTCTTCGGCTGGTCGCGGCCGTTTGAGCCCGGTCTGTTGTCGGTGGATGAGCAGCGGCAGTTGCAACAGGCAGGCGTCCTCGATGAATGCAATGGTCGACTGAAAAGTCATGTGCGCTGGTCAAGCCTCGATGACCTGTTGTTCGTGCATTCGGGTTACCCCACTGATGCCGCTGACGCGGTGTTTTTCGGCCCCGACACCTACCGTTTTGCTCAGCTGATTCACGCCCATCTGCAACAGAGCTTCGCGCCGATCAGGCGCGCCGTGGACATCGGTTGCGGCGCGGGCGTCGGGGCGATTGTGATTGCCCGCGCACGCCGAGAAGCGGAAGTCCTGGCGGTGGACATCAACCCGTTGGCGTTACGCATGACGGCGGTTAACGTCGCCCTCGCCGAGGTGGCTAACGTCAGCATCGAAGCCAGCGACGTGCTGCAAGACGTCGACGGCCAATTCGACCTGATCGTCGCCAATCCGCCCTACATGGCCGACCCGGCCGAGCGTGCTTACCGACATGGCGGCGGGGCGCTCGGCGCGCAATTGTCGTTGCGCATTGTCGAGCAGGCCCTGTATCGGTTGGCCCCCGGTGGTTCGCTGGTGCTGTACACCGGTGTGGCGATGATCGATGGCCTCGACCCGTTTCTGGATGCGGTGACGCCGCGTCTGGAATCGCCGATGTTTGGCTGGACCTACCACGAAATCGACCCCGACGTGTTCGGTGAAGAACTGTTGACCCCTGGCTATCAGCGGGTGGAACGCATTGCCGTCGTTGCCCTGATTGTCACGCGTATCGGCCCCGGCATCGGGGGCACCGTGAGTTCGTCAGCAGGTGCGCCATGACCAGAAGCCTGGACGATTACAATCGCATGCGCGATTTCTCGGCGACCTCTGAACCGGCTGCCGGTAAACGTTCGGGCAAAAAAAACGCGAAAGACCATGCCTTGCAGTTCTGCATCCAGAAGCACGACGCCTCGCGCCTGCATTATGACTTTCGCCTGGAACTCGATGGCGCGCTGAAAAGCTGGGCGGTGCCCAAAGGCCCGTCACTGGACCCCAAGGTCAAGCGCCTGGCGGTCCATGTCGAGGACCATCCGATGGATTACGCCACCTTCGAGGGCCGCATTCCCGAAGGGCATTATGGTGCCGGCGACGTGATCGTCTGGGACCGTGGGGTGTGGATTCCTCAGGACGATCCGGCCGAGGCGTACGCCAAGGGCAAGCTCAAATTCGAGCTAAAGGGCGAGAAGCTTGGCGGCCTGTGGAACCTGGTGCGCACGCACCTGCCAGGCAAGCAGGAGCAATGGTTTCTGATCAAGCATCAGGACGGCGCGGCCAAACCCGAAAGCGATTACGACGTGGTCGCCGCCGAGCCCGACAGCGTGCTCAGTGACCGGACCATCGTTGCCAAAAAGCCGAAGACCGCTGCCAAACCCAAAGCCGTCAAAAAAACCGCCGCCCCGGCGCGCGAGGAAAAATCGGCGCCATTGACGGGCGCCCGCAAAGCCAAATTGCCGGAGCTGCTCAAACCGGAACTGGCGACGCTGGTCGAAAAGGCCCCGGGCGGCGAGTGGAGCTATGAGATCAAGTTCGATGGCTATCGGATCATGGCCCGCATCGACCACGACGAGGTCAAACTGTTCACCCGCAACGGCCACGACTGGACCCACAAACTGCCCAGACAAGCCGAGGCGTTGGCGGCGCTGGGTCTCGAATCCGCCTGGCTCGACGGGGAAATGGTGGTCGCCGACGAGCAGGGCGTGCCGGACTTCCAGGCCTTGCAAAACGCCTTCGACTCGGGGCGCAGCGGCAACATCGTCTACTACCTGTTCGACATGCCTTACCTCAACGGTGTGGACCTGCGCGAGGTGCCGGTCGAGGAGCGAAGGGCCGCGCTGTCGACCGTGCTCAACCCCAACAAAGATCCGCTGCTGCGCTTCTCCGATGCCTTTAGCGAAGAACCGGAAGCGCTGCTCAACAGCGCCTGCCAAATGCAGATGGAAGGGCTGATCGGCAAGCGTCTGGGCACGCCTTACGTGTCGCGGCGCAGCAGCGACTGGATCAAGCTCAAGTGCAAGCATCGGCAGGAATTTGTGGTCGTCGGTTTCACCGACCCGAAAGGCTCGCGCAATGCCTTCGGTGCGCTGCTGCTGGGACTGCATGACCGCGACAGCGGCGAGTTGCGTTACGCGGGCAAGGTCGGCACCGGGTTCAACGAGACGACGCTCAAGCGCATTTACGAGCAACTGAAACCGTTGCAGAGCAAAAAGAGTTCAGTGGTCAACCCGCCGAGCGGTTTTGACGCCAAGGGTGTGCACTGGCTCAAGCCCACGCTGCTGGCGGAGGTCGCTTTTGCCGAAATGACCAAAGAAGGTTCAGTCCGTCATGCGGTGTTCCATGGCCTGCGTGACGACAAACCTGCCGAAGACATTACCGAGGAGCGTCCGAAAGCCGTGAAGACTTCCGCCGCGAAAAAAACCACTGCCGGAAAAACTTCCACCCCTGACAAAAAGAAAGCCGCGCCCGCGCCCTCACAAATCGGCCTGGGCGAGGGCAAGGTGCGCATCACTCACCCGGACCGGGTGATCGACGCCAGCAGCGGCACCACCAAAGTGCAACTGGCGGAGTATTACGCCAGCGTTGCCGAATGGATTTTGCCCGAGCTCAAGGACCGGCCCGTGGCGCTGGTGCGCGCCCCGGACGGCATCGCCGGCGAACTGTTTTTCCAGAAGAACGCCGAGCGCCTGGCCATTCCGGGGATCACCACCCTGGACAAGGCACTCACCGGCCAACCGGTGATGATCATCAACAACGCCGAGGCCCTGATCGGCGCCGTGCAGATGAGTACCGTCGAGTTGCACACCTGGAACGCCACCTCGGACAACCTCGACAAACCCGATCGCTTCGTCCTTGACCTCGACCCGGACCCGGCGCTGCCCTGGAAAAGCATGGTCGAAGCCACCCAGCTGACCCTCTCGGTACTCGACGAACTGGGGCTCAAGGCGTTTCTCAAGACCAGCGGCGGCAAGGGGATTCACCTGGTGGTGCCCCTGACTCGCAAGCTGGGTTGGGATGAGGTGAAAGACTTCAGCCACGCGATTGTCAGCCGTATGGCCAAGTTGCTGCCGGAGCGTTTTTCCGCCGTGTCGGGACCGAAGAACCGGGTCGGTCGGATCTTCATCGATTACCTGCGCAACGGCCTCGGTGCCACGACCATCTGCGCCTACGCCGTGCGCACCCGTGAAGGGCTGCCGGTGTCGGTACCGATCTTTCGCGAGGAGGTGGCCGAGCTCAAGGGCGGCAATCAGTGGAACATCCACACCCTGCATGAGCGCTTGGCCGAAGTCGGCGACGAGCCGTGGAAGGATTTGAAGAAAACCCGGCAGTCGATCACCGCCGAGATGCGGCGGCGGGTCGGGATGAAAAAATAGCCATGTACGCCCTTGCAGGAGCACGGCTTGCCGGCGATGGCGTTCTCAAGGGCGCCATCGCCGGCAAGCCGTGCTCCTGCAACAAGCTATTTGATAAATGCCTGTAGGTCACTGGTCAGCTTGTCGATTGCCACTTTGAAATCCTTGGTGGTGATCTTCTGGCTGGCATTTTCCAGTGTGGTGCCAAAGACTTTGCGCACGACTTTGGCCACGGTCTGGTTGTTGCTGGCGTCGATAAACTCGGCCTCGATGAACAGGGTAGTGTCCTGATCGCGGTGACCACTGGCAGCGGAAACACCCCCCACGACGGCGGCAACCGGCACCACTTCATACCACTTCATGCCTTCGTTTTCGGCAGTCACCCCGGTGATCGCCGCGCGCATGATCAAGGTTTTTGAACCGGCTGGCGCTGATTTTGCGCTCGATACCACCCGATATTTCTGACCCAGCACACCTTTGGCCTTACTGGTCATGTAGCTCTGCAACTCGTCCAGGGTTTGCTTGTTAACCCGCTCAGTGGGCTTGGGCGCCGGGTAAAGCTCCAGCTTATTGAACGCCACGGTGTTATAGGCATCTGGATTCCAGGACGGGCTCACCCAGCGCATGGCGGTTTCGCCACTGGTGGTGGTGACCTGCTGCAAGTTGTTGTAGTTGGACAGGAAGCCGGAATACTGCTCACGCTCGGTGACTTTCGAGGTGCAACCGCCGAGCAGCAGACTGGTCAGCGCAGCGCCAATAAACAGTTTTCGGGACAGATTCATAGTGGTGTTTGCTCCATGGGTTAAGTCATTTTTTTCGGTAGCAGGGCATCAGAAACGCCAGGTCATATTGCCGGTCACGGCTTGAATCCAGGCATTGTCGAACTGACCGGAAGTTCGAATACCCGACGTGGACCTGGTCTGGTCCACCGGCATATCGCCCAACCAAACCATGGCCCAGCTGACATTGATGTCGGTGACCTTGTTCAGAGCATAGGTGGCTCCGGCCGCAATGCGCCAGGATTCTCCCATTGGCACGGTAAAAATTCGGTTTGCGTCCGAAACGGCGCTGCTGTCATACGCTACACCGACGTTCCATAACAGTTGCGGCGTGGCTTGATACTGCGCGCCGAGTGCCAGTTGCCAGGTGTCTTTGAAATGGGCGTCGACCGTCGTCGATTGAGCGCCAAACGCGGTGGTATCGACTTGCACCGCGATGTCGCCAAACTCTGACCAGTCCTGCCAATTGACCGAGGCCAGCAGGGCCCATTGCGGGTCGAGTTGCTGGAACAGGCTCAGCGTTGCAGTTTGCGGCACGGTCATGTCGAGTTGGGTGTTCAGGCCGTCCAGACGATTCAGAGCGGGCCCGTCGCCTTTGACGTCCAGCCCATTCTCGAACTCCAGATCGACCTTGCTGGTGTAGGCCAGGCCGATGCGGGTGCCGGGTTGCGGGGCATAGATGCCCCCCACATTCGCGCCGAAGCCCCAATCCTGGTCCTTGTATTTGAATTGGCCGTCGCTGCGGTCGTGGATTCAGATGATCGCTGACATTTCAACCAGGCGAAGTCCTCAACCTGTGCCTGGATCGATTATAGGAAATGTGTTGTTCGAATCGCGGGGGGGCATGAGGCGGCGAGCCTGGCTCGCCGCCTCAACGACTATTGCTTGCCGACAGCGGCCGCCAGCAGCGGCGCTATCTGTTCATCGGTCAGTGCCGCCTGGACTTCCATGGTCATGAGGTCGCTCCATTCCAGCACCCACTTCTGAATGGCTGCCGGATCACCGGCCTCTGCCACGCCAAAACCGGACGCACCACCGATGGCGTGCCAGCGTCCCAGCATTTTGACACCAGCGGGTGGAGCCCCCCCGGTCTTGAGGAAACGCTCGATCGCGCTGTTACGATTTGCCGAACTGATAGACCAGCTGACTATGAATAACATTGGCCACCTCCTGCTACGGATTGGCACCTGTTGCTCTTCGCGCACACCTGGCGGGTGCCGGGACCACGGTCACGCTTGAGTGTCCAGCTTCATCCCTGACTGGCTTGAAACCACTGCTCCCATGAGAAGGCATAGCAGCGGCCAAGACTCCGCGTATGACCGCTGATCCTGTTTCGTTGCAAGGCAACGAATTTTTCAGGTGCTTCGAGGACGATGTTCACGCATCGCGCAACAGGTCGTTGGCGTTGAGCAGCGCGTAGGCAATCTCCGGGCGCTTCTCCAGTGCGCGACGAATCGCGGCCGGGATCGACTGACGGGTTTTGCGGCATAGCCCCGGTTGTTCGCCAAGGTTGATACCGATACCGCGCATGGTGCGTACTTCGTTGAAACCGGGGGCAATGTCGACGCGGATGCCCAACTGCTCATACATTCGCTGTTGCAGACGTTCCAGATCACTCAGGCTCTGGAGGTTTTCCAGGCGTTCGATCAGGCGCTTTTCCTCCGAGCGGGTCAGAAACAGAATGCGCACGTCCGCCCCCGGTGTTTCCAGCAGCGGGTCACGCCCGCAGTCGCAGGCGCCGGGCGGGCAGGGTTGGCGGATCGCAGGCGTGGTGGTCATGGGGTTCAATCATAGAGTGCTGCAATCCGGTTTGCCCATAGGGTTTTTGCCCTTCTGGCGAACGGGGCACGCTGGGTATAGGCTTCATCACGTTCCGACTGCTTGATTTCAGAGGAGATGCAGCATGGAGCGATTTACGGGGGGTTGCCTGTGCGGCAACGTCCGGATTGAGGCGTCGGGACTCCCGTATCGGGTCGGCCTTTGTCACTGTCTCGACTGCCGCAAGCATCATGGGGCGCTTTTTCATGCTTCTGCGATATTCCCTCAAAGTGCGGTGACGATCGAAGGTGAAACACGCGACTACGCCGGGCGGTTTTTCTGTCCCCGCTGCGGCTCGTCCGTTTTTGCCCGCACCGACGACGAAATCGAAGTGAACCTGGGATCCCTGGATGCCCCAGACCAACTGATGCCAACCTACGAAAGCTGGATCGTGCGTCGCGAGTCCTGGTTGCCGTCGTTTCCGCTCGCGAGACGATACGAGCGCGATCGTGATGCCACGGGTCGCTTTGAAGAATAGGTGCCGATGCATGAACCGGGTCTGGAGCGTTGCATGAAAGTGGGCGTGATTTCCGATACCCATGGCTTGCTCCGCGCCGAAGCCCTTGCTGCACTGCAGGGTTGTGAACGGATTATTCACGCGGGCGACATCGGTAATCCCGAAATTCTCGATCAACTGGCGTCAATAGCCCCGCTGCACGTGGTCCGCGGCAACAATGACCTGGACGCCCCCTGGGCGGAAAATCTCGCCGACAGCCTATGTTTCGACCTGAACGGATGGCAGACCTTGCTGGTACACGACAGTGCCGATCTCCCAGCCGTACTTGATGCCGGCATCAAGCTGGTGATCACCGGCCATTCGCACAAGCCCCGCATAGAATGGCGCGGCGAACGGCTACACCTCAATCCCGGCAGCGCGGGACGCCGGCGCTTCAAGCTGCCGGTGACGCTGGCTCTGCTTGAGGTGTTTGAGACCTCAATTAAGCCGCGCCTGGTCTCGTTACTGGAATGAGCTTTCCCTGGGGTGTTTTGGCTACACAAGCATTGGTGTCTCAAGCCTGAAGATATCGCTATCAAACGGGGCGCTCCACACTGGGTTTTCCAGCCGCTATATACTCGACAGCCCCTTTACCCCCCTCAAACAAGAGACACCATGGCAAACCACGACATCACCTTTCTTCCCGACCCCGATCCGCAATCCATCTCCTCCGATGTCGCCGGTTTCGGCGGCTTGCTGGTCTCCACTCAGATCCCCACCCGCGCCGATGGCAGTCTGGAATTGGGTGACATCGCCCTGCAAAGCGAATGCACCCTGCAGGCGCTCAAGGTTGCGCTGGAGCACGCCGGCAGTTCCATGGACCGGGTTCTGCATCTGACCATCTACCTTACCGACATGGCCGACCGCGCCGCCTTCAACGAGGTCTACCAGCGTTTCTTCGCCAAGCCCTGGCCGGTTCGGGCTGCCGTTGGCGTGGCCTCCCTGGCGGTTGAAGGCATGCGCGTGGAAGTCACCGCGATGGCGGCCAAGGGCTGAGTCCGCGAACTTATCCGGCGGGCCCGCTCAACGAGCGGGCGCCACCGGGCGGGTTGGCAAAGACTGTTTCAAGGATGGCTTTTATTGGCCGTCGACGAGGCGAGGCAGCCCCAAGGGATCAAACTCGCGCAATGACTCAGGCAATAGCGCATCAGGAAAACCCTGGTAGGACACCGGGCGCAAAAAGCGTTCAATCGACGTCATGCCCACCGAGGTGAAGCGGCTGTCCGACGTGGCCGGAAACGGTCCACCGTGGATGGTGGCGAAAGACACCTCCTGAGGATGCGCGAAGGCGTTGACCACGATTCGCCCGGTGCGCCGCTCCAGGACCGGCAGCAAGCGATGAGCCAGTGGCATATCGTGCTCTTCAAGATGCATGGCGGCGCTGAGCTGGCCCTTGAGCGAGCGAGCGACGGCGAGCAGTTCATCCTCATCCTCGACGTTCACCAGCAGTGCCGAAGGCCCGAATACTTCTTGCGCAAGTACCGTTTCGGTCAGGAAGCGTTGACCGTCGACCTCATGCAACACCGACTGGCCATCAAAATCAGCGTTGGCTGGCGAGCCTTCGGCGACACGATTTGCACCAACGCTCTCCATTGCCGCGAGGCCGCTCGAGTAGGACGCATGAATACCCGGCGTCAGCATGGTGCGCGCCGATGCTTCGGTGACGCGCTTGACCATGGCGGCGCGCAGCGCTTCATAGCCAGCCCCTTTAATGGCGAAGAGGAGAGCAGGCCTGAGGCAGGCTTGCCCCACATTGACCAGCATGCGCTCGATAAAGCCATCACCGATTTGCGCTCCACGTGCGGCCAGCGCATGGGGCAGGATGAACGTGGGGTTGACGCTGGTCATCTCGGTGAACACGGGAATGGGATCAGGGCGTTGCTGCGCACGCCGGTACAGCGCCATGCCGCCATGCTCCGAGCCGGTGAACGTCACGGCCTTGATCAACGGATGATCGACCAAGGCTTCGCCAATCGTGTTGCCGCTGCCACGTACCATCGAGAAAACCCCCTCGGGCAGTCCATTCTCTTGCACCGCCTTGCGGATGGCACGCGCCTGAATTTCTGATGCACCTGGATGGGCGTTATGCGCCTTCACGATGACGGTCGCGCCGGCTGCCAGCGCCGAAGCGGTATCGCCACCTGCGACCGAATACGAAATGGGAAAATTGCTCGCACCGAAAATAGCCACCGGGCCGATCGCCATTTTCTGAAGTCGATGATCCATGCGTGGGCGGGGTTGACGATGTGGCTGTGCCGGATCGATGGCCAACTGGAGGAAGCGTCCTTTGCGTACGACCTCCGCGAATTGGCGAAACTGGGTGGCGGCTTTTGCCGCTTCGCCCTCAAGCTGAGCCTCAGGCAGGCCCGTTTCGAGCGCGGCCCGTGCGGCAAGCTCATGACGGACAGCGTCGAGATTGTCGGCAATGCTTTCCAGGAACGCCGCGCGCCGGGTGAGCGAGGTATGGCTGTAATGGTCGAATGCTTCGTCGGCGAGCGTCGCCGCCTGGTCGACTTCCGCCACGCCACCGAATGCGAAAACCGGCTCGATCAACTGGTTGGTTGCGGGGTTGAGCGCCTTCATCGTCCCTTCAGTGGCCGGGACTTCGTTTGCGCCGATAATGAGGTGTCCAGTCAATTTCATGTGTGTTACCCCTGCTGCGCCAGGGACGCGATCAGCTCGTCCGTCGCCACAATGGCGTGGGCGAACGTGGGACCGTTGAGTTCATGCGCGGCATGCATCATTTCCGGTTTGAAGGCAGCGGTCGCATCACGCACCAGTGTGACGTGGTAACCGAGTTCCACGGCGTAGCGCGCGGTTGCCTCGATGCAGGTATTCGCCAGCAGGCCAACGATGATCACGTGCGTGATGCCTTTCTGCTTGAGGCGAAAATCAAGGTCGGTATTGGCAAAGCCGCTCGAGCCCCAATGTTCCTGAACGACGATGTCGCCATCCTTTGGCGCGAAATCGGGGTGCCATTCGCCGCCCCATTCTCCGCGTGCGAAGTGATGCATGTGCATGACCTTGCACTGGGTAGGGCTTGGATGATCCCAGCCTTCGTAGTCGCCTTGCTCCCAACGGCGGTGCGGTACGATGACCACCGGAATATCCAGTGCACGCACGACGCGGTCGAGGGCGCGCAGATTGTCGAGCAGGCCGACTTGCTCGGCAATCGGCTCGATCAAGGGGTAGACCTTTCCGCCTTCCGACAGGAAATCATTGTAAGGATCGACCAGCAGGTACGCGGTTCTGTTAAGGGGATAAATGGCTTTGGGCATGGCGGTTTTCTCCAGGGATTTTGGATGACTCGCGCCGAGGGCTTGCCCAGGCACGCTTTAGATATGATAATCATAGCAACTGCAAAAGAGGCAAGTCCTTATGTCGGTAAACACAAGTGCTGCGCAAACCCTGTGCCCGATTGCGCGGGCTGAGGCGGTCGTGGGCGACCGCTGGACTGTATTGGTCCTGCGTGAGTTGTTCATGGGGAGCCATCGATTCGACGAGATCCAGGCGCAGACCGGTGGAACTCCGCAAATGATCGCCGCACGCCTGAAGAGTATGGAGGCTGACGGACTCGTCGCACGCCGTCCTTACAACGAGCGGCCGCCACGCTACGAATATCACCTCACCCCGAAAGGGCAGGCCTTCTATTCGGTCGTTCTTGCGCTACGAGCCTGGGGTGAAACCTGGTGCAAGTCGCCGGAGGAGGAGTTGGCGGTCGTTTATACCCACAAAACCTGTGGCCAACCCGCCGGGCTAGGGCCGCTTTGCGAACATTGCGGCGAACTTTTGCGCCGTGAAGAGCTGATCAGCGAGCCTAGCGCCGCCTACATCGAAGAACGCAACGCACGGCGTGAGGCTTTCAAGGGGAATCGAATCCAGTCGTAAGGACGCGCGGTTCACCAACGCTCAACGCCTTGATCAGGTTGACTGCGAGCGGTGTTGCGCCAATCGAAGAGCGGCAGAACAGCCCATCGCCATTCTGCCAATCGCACACACAGTCACTAGCCTTGAAGCGCCGTCATCAGCACTTGCACCAACTGACCACCTTGCGGCGTCGCCCAGCTGCCGGCGAGTTCTGCAATCAGCTGGTTGGTGGTGGTCAGCGTCACGCCGCCCTTATCCATCCGGCGCAGGGCGATGTCATCGGCCATGACGGTCGGTGAGCCACCTCCATCGGCCACCACCTGAACGTCATACCCGTCACGCACCAGACTCAGCGCCGGGTAGACCGTGCAGACGTCGTTGGTGACACCGGCAATGATGAGCTTTTTCCGGCCCGTCGCTTTGACGGCCGCGGCGAAGTGTTCATCGTCCATGGCGTTGACGATCCCCAGACGTTGGATGCGGGAAGCGAACTCGGCGGGCAGGATCTGTTCCAGTTCGCTCAGCAGAGGCCCCTGAGCGTGCTCCTCCATGCTGGAGGTCAGGACCACCGGAAGTTTCAGAATGCTCGCCGCCTTGGCCAGCATCAACGCGTTGCGTTTGAGCTCTTCGAACGGAATGGATTTCACCCACCCCATCGTCCCCACCTGGTGATCAATCAACAGCAGGGCGGCATTGTCGGCACTGAATTTTTCGTACGTCATGATGATTCTCCTGGCAGTAAAGTCGGGGCACTGACGCCCCAGGGTATGGGACTGTTTCGATCATTCAACGAGGTTGCAGCGTTCCGAACGCCCCGCGCTGGTAGCCATCAATGGCTTCGGCCAGCGCGGGCTGAGAGGCAAGCGCCAGCGGTCCTTGCCAATACACGGGTTGATTCAACGGGACGCCAGAAAACAGTACGGCTTTGGCGTTGCCCTGGGGGGCGCTCAACCTGACTGCGCGATCGTCACGCAGTGGGAGATTCACCGGCAGCGTGAGTTCGATGAGGTTGAAGGGGAGGCCGTCGACCCACACTTCGCCGTCAATCGGCATCACGAACGCCACGTGACCTTCGGGGATCGGGACGCTGACTTCAGCGCCGTCCTCGAGCGAGATGTCCAGCACGGTCACTTCGGTGGGTACCGACAAGGGCGACGACATCTGGGCGAAACGGCCCAGTGGTACGCGCACCTTGACCCCTGGCAACCGCACCACGGGCACATCCTGGGCTTCGAGGCTGAGTGCAAACGGAGCGTCCGCTTGGCGCTCCTGCGGCAAGTTGATGAAGATTTGCAGCATGTGCACGGTCTTGCCCGGCTCGGCCGGCACCTCCTCGTGCACCACCCCTTTACCCGCCGCCGTCCAATGCAGCCCACCGGGTTGAATCAGGTTGCGGTTGCCCAGCGCGTCGCGGTTATCAATCCCGGTTTCGGAATCAAGAAACAGATAGGACACGGCCGAGAAACCGGCATGCGGGTGCGGTGGAAACGTCGGCCCGCTGATCCAGGCATGATCGACCGCGAGGAAGGGGTCGATAGGTTTGGCGAACTGATTTCCACGCAGACTGAAGGCCCGGAACTGACTGCCGTGATTCATGCGCTGCAAACGTGCGACGGTCGTCATGGCAATCTCCTCAGGCGCTCTGTGCCGGGCTCATGGCCGGGTAATCGATATACCCTTGCGCGCCCGGTGCGTAGAACGTGTCCTTGTCCGGAGTATTAAGCTCGGCGCCTGTACGAAAGCGTTCAGGCAGGTCGGGGTTGGCAAGGAAGGCGCTGCCAAACACGGCGGCATCGGCCCGGCCCTCGGCTATCAGGGTTTCGGCGGAGCGCTGATCGAGTCCGCCACCGATCAGGTAGCGGCCATCGAACAGTGGGCGCAGCAACGCGTGGTAGTCGACGCTGGCGCCAAACAGGGCAACGTGCAGATAAGCCAGATTCAGCCCGTGCAGCTGTTCGACCAGCCAGGTGTAGGTTTCTTGTGGGTTGGCATCGAGAATGTCGTTGAAGTTCATCTCAGGCGAGAGCTTGAGACCCACTCGATCACCACCGATTTCCGTCGAGATGGCGGACAGCACGTCCAGTACAAAACGAACACGGTTTTCAACCGATCCACCGTACTCATCCGTGCGCTGATTGCTGCCCGTAGAGAGAAACTGTTCAGGCAGATACCCCGATGCGGCGTGCACCTCGACACCGTCGAAACCGGCTTCGATGGCCAGACGCGCCGCTTGGCGGTAGCCCTCGATAACCGCGGCAATTTCAACCACGCTCAGCGCCTGTGGCGTGACAAAGTCCTGAAGGCCCGTGGCGGTCCAGGTTTGGCCGGCGGGTTTGATCGCGGAGGGCGCCTGTGGCTGGGCGCCATTGGGCAGCAGCGAAGGATGGGAAATGCGTCCGCAGTGCATCAACTGCATGAAGATCCGTCCGCCGCGAGCATGCACCGCCTCGGTGACGTGCTTCCAGGCGGCGACCTGCTCGGCGGTTTCAATGCCTGGGGTGCGGACATAGCCCTTGCCCATCGCAACGGGGAACACACCTTCACTGATGATCAGGCCGGCGCTGGCACGCTGTGCGTAGTAAGTCGCAACCAGTTCGCTGGGCACGCCGGCCTCATCGGAACGCGAACGTGTCATCGGGGCCATGACCATGCGGTTGGACAGGGTGTAGCGACTGATCTGGACTTGGGAAAAAAGAGAATTCATTGCGGTGCTCCTCAGTAATCGATGTGGCTATCATTGATCAATCCGAATCCGGGATAAACCGGGTAAAATTGAAATGACTATTCCACTGATGGAGCAATGACCTTGGAGTTTCTCAACGACATGGCGCTGTTCGTCGAGGTTGTGAAGGCGCGCAGTTTCCGCCGGGCGGCCGAAGCCTTGGGCATGCCGAACTCAACACTGTCGCGCCGGATCAGTGGCCTCGAGAAAGAAATCGGCCTAAGGCTTCTGCATCGCACAACCCGCAAGATCGAGCTGACCGAGGCGGGGCAGATTTACTTTGATCGCTGCAAACGGATCGTCGAGGAGGCCCGGCTCGCGCACGAGCAGTTGGGCGAAATGCTTGCTCGGCCCACCGGTGTATTGCGGGCTTCGCTACCGGTGGATTTCGCCAATATTTACCTGGCGCCGCTGATTGCGCAGTTTGCGCGGCTTTATCCCGGCATCAGCTTCGACTTTGATCTGACCCCGCGTCAGGTCGATCTGGTGAGTGAGCCGGTCGATGTGGTCATTCGCATGGGCGAGCCGGCCAATTCGAACCTGATCGCCCGCAAGCTCGCCAGTTTGCGCCGCGGTCTTTACGCCTCACCCCGTTATCTCGAACTGGCCGGTGACCCTGTTCATCCCACGGATCTGACGAACCACGAATGCCTGCGACTGCGTGGAACGCGGGCTGACCGCTGGATACTCTCCAGCGGTGATGAGGACGTAGAGGTTGAGGTGGGCGGGCGATTCGAACTCAACAGCGTGGGCATGATTCGACGCCTGGCGACGCTGGATCTGGGTATCGCATTACTGGGGGAAGGCATCGCTGCACAAGACGTTGCCAATGGCACACTACGCCAGGTCTTGCCGCAGTGGCACGCTTCGCCGATCTCGG